>Ga0181612_148345_pt1 | contig 17370 bp, 12 predicted proteins | sample HoacroProtozoa21_FD_119630 | JGI IMG/M metagenome (GOLD analysis project Ga0181612, IMG submission 119630) | Hoatzin crop microbial communities from Cojedes, Venezuel. Combined Assembly of Gp0051906, Gp0051904, Gp0051908 | reverse complement strand
CTCCGTTTATCACACCGTGAGCATAATATGGGAGTGTGCGCCTCGGACCCGTGTTGTGGCTCATCCTGCACTCCTTGGTCAACGCGGCGTGAAAAAAATAAGGTGGAAGGAATGTGCAAATGAGTTATTGCCCTGTGAATGTCTTTTGTTTCACAGCTCCTTGGCATCACGTCTGTCTGTGTCCGGATCCAGAAAAGGAGGTGGTGCTGGTGGGCTGTGCTGGGACACTGCCACGTCTGCCACTGACACATGTCGAGGAAGGACAGGCTCTTCTCTGCCTCTGCTGTTGCTCTTGGCTCTGAAGTTTCACCTTTCCTCTAAGCAGCACCTGCTTCCCAGTAATGTGCACATATCTTGGCACGTGCCTTCCTGACAGTGTTTTGGAGCAGATATTCATCAACGCAGAGAGCTGCTCTCGTGGTAGCCAGTGAAAACCTCCTATACCATTTGGCACTCGTATTCCACAGCTGCGCTCTCAGCGGCAGCTTTCCACCCAGGTTTCATCCGACTGCATTACTGTTGGACCGGGTTACTTCTTTCCAGCTCAGGCTTAATGCCATTAAAAGACCCTTAATGACTTGGAGAAGCAGTAGAGTTGCAAATGATGGCAGGACTTTGGGGACCAAAATGCAGGGAGGTAAAAGCTCCAGCAGTTGCTCACCTCATGTCCCCTGGCACTCACACCGTCTGAGCTGTTGTGCTGAAAGGTTTCCAGAGCAGTGATGCTCCCAGAGCTCTTTACCCTTGTCATGGAGTTCAGAAGGCAGGATACAAATCATCCTGCATGCCTCCGAGATACCTAGATCCTCGGGGACAAGGCATAAATTACACCATCTCTAAAAGAGCCTCAGTCTTATCTGTCACCATCTTCTTCCTCCTTCCTGTCTTTTCCAGAGCTGGATTAGGGAGCAGTTTGTCTCTAGCCCATGCTAGCCTATGCCTTTTCATCATGCCACCCACCACTGAAAACTCCAGATTAGAGAGTCCGAGACTTCGTTCTTCTCTGCTTCATGCAAAGCCCATTACTTGGTGGTTCACTTACAAGCCTACATGCCCCAGGATGAATTGTTAGCCAAAAAGGGGGACATAGCTGCAGCCCCCTGCACTGGAATATGCCGCATGCATTGAAAGCCTAATATCCCAATGGAAAAGGCTGGAGCTGGGACCAAATTTGCTCCCTGCTGCTCCCACGTTGTAGCGCTGGAGTGTGATACCCCTGTAGGACAACCTCCTGTCTCCATACCAATCCAGAATGATAACAGCCTCCTGAAGGACAGAGGCATCTGAGCCAAAGCCGACACATCCTGGGCATTGCTGTTTTCCCCACTGCCGCAGCTCCCTGCATTATGGAGGCGCTTCAAAATCCTTATCTAAGGCAAACACGCAGCTTTGCTTTACTCCAACCTGGACACGTTTAGGTTGGGCTAATTCAGCACCTGCTCAGAGAGCCCTGCTCTGCATCTCACCAGCTCCTCCTGCTGAAGGCAGTGTGGCCAAACTGCGCGCCCACGAGCAAAGGGAAAGCGGCCCGCGCTGGGCTCTGCGATGGGGTGGTCCACGCAGCAGAGAAGCTCCCGGGTGCTGTGGAAAATGTTTTCTTAAGCTGTCACAGGCAAATCTGAGAGGCCCTGTGCCACAGTTAGGGCGCAGAGACTTTTTCCTGCACTAAAACCATAAGTTGGGAACAGATCCTAGTGACACTGCAAAATTCAAGTCATAAACTGCTTAGTTTTCTTTTTTAATTCCCGTGAACATTTTCCCCTTCTGGTTATGCAAACACTCAGCCCTCCCTCTCCTTCCAAGTCTGTGCATTTGTGCTACAATCTTTTTAACCCTGTGCAGGACAGCAGTTTGCCAAGCAAGGGGATCTGTCTTGAATCTAGGGAAACCACACAATACCCCTCCAACAAGTTAAAGGTCAAAGGCTAGATTTACCCCCGGCCTCTCAGATATTCAGCAGGTACCATGCCACATGCTGAATGCAGGAGGAGGTGGGTTTACAAGGGAAGGAACAAAATCTGGCCAACAAATTAATGCATCACTGAACTCCCGTGAAGTTCCATGGCAGAAGCGGACATGTCGGAGATCGCGGACAGTGCGTGCCGCTTAGATAACATGTTCGAGATGGAACAGAGAAATTCTTACATCTGCCAGAAGGAACGACACGAGAAAACAACTATGACATAAAAGACTTCGTAAAGTGGATGACATTTGGGCCAAAATAAGTTTAAGATGAGGCGTTCCTTTGAGCTGTTCCTTGGGGGTTTTTTTTATCTGCTACTAAACATGTTGTCATTGGGTAGTTTTTGGCTCTGTTCCCCATTATTGTCTAGTTGCTGTGTTTTTAGTTAAGGGGATTTGCCTGTGAGCAGCCACAGAAAAGGGAATCGTGCACCAGTATGACTGCAAACGTCTCTTGACCTCAACACAGTCCAAGGAGTCTTTAAGCTACAAAAAAAAGCAATTTCAAAGAAAAAAAAAAAATCTGTTTTCTTATGGACACAAGCTACATATTTTTTTTTTCGTTGCCTCCTCTCCTTCTCTTTCCTTTGAATGTTTCCCATTTTGGTCATAAAAAGGCAGAGGAAATAATACTAAAACGAGAAGGTATTGTTTTCAAAGTCAGTTTTCTAGCAACCACTCAGATAAGTCCAGCATCTCAAGTCTCCTTCTTCTTTAAGTCACTGATATAATTTTGTCTTTACACTTATAAAATTCATTAAAAAAACCCCAACCCAAATCACAATTTCTAAAATCTTCACATCCGGGCCAATATTTTTTCAAGAGCCATAACTACTTGGCTTTCGGAAAGACTTCTGGTGAAAAGTAGATGCTAGCATGCAGAGCTAAACCACAGACCAGCAGTTTACCTGGCCAAAAAGCAGTAGGCATTTTTTTCTGAGGGAGACAGAAGATGTTTGTGGTTAGAAACAATGAGAGATGAAAAGAAAATACCAAGACACTCTGCCTCGATCAAAATCTGATCTCCCATTTTATCCTGTGGTGACTTTTCTAGACCTCAAATTGAACAAGCACAGCATCTTTGTGTACAAACATTGTTGCCATCTCTAGTCTTCTTTGCAACTTAATGCAGAAACCCAACACCAAACATCCAACCTAATTCTGTTTACTCTGGATTAGGACAACTGAAGCTTTGCTTTTAATCTAGGTCTAAAAATCAGTGTTTGCCTAATAACTGTCTGTTGCAACACCTGCTATTTGCTGAAAAACCTAGCCCAACTTTCAGAATCACTAGAAAATTCAGGTCCCTACCTCAAACACCTTGCGTCAGGTAAGGAAGAACAAGTTTTCAGTATTTCATGGAATTCCAAAAATATACTGAAAAATACACTAGGAGTCTAGATATTAAACTACATGCTTTCCCCAATTTCTTTCTTATTATTATTGTAAAAAAATCCAGCCTTCCTGTTATGACCACCGGCAGCATTGGGGGGACACACCATCATGGGAGCTTTGGTCCCACCACGGCCCACCACTACTGTCCACCATGTGAGAGCGCCGAGGCCCTCTCCTCTGCTCCAAACGGGTAACTCACAACCTACAATGTCTTTTCCCACATCTTACAGAAGTCTCCAATGGCCAAATTTTAGCTGGCGGGAACTGGCCCAACCCCCATCAGCTCCACTGGGGAATCACTAATTTAGTCCGGCTGGGGAAAAGATGCTACTGAGAAATCATCATTAATTCACATCATTCAGGACTAAACTCCAGTCATTCAGAGCCAGGCTACACAAAAACTGTCTGGCTCTTATACAAAATTTAGCAAGCTCCAGAAAATCAATTTTCTGGGTTTTGTGTAATTTTCCACCAGGCAGAAGAGAGAGTCTTTATTCCATCTGGCCTTCAGAGGAAGGTTAGGGACTCAACAAGAAAGAATTCAATTGACCCGAAAACAGAAACCAACAAGTTTCAAACAGTGAGACAGAACTTTGATTTCTTGACTGGTTTTTAGCAGAAACACTATAATATAAAAATCCCTAACCCCAAATTGAGAAGACATCCACGCTCCTCCCTCCCATGTAGTAACTTCTCACCCCAAAAATCCAATGTTTTTTCTTTCTTTATGGAGTTAAGGAGTATATTGCTCATCAAAAGGTTATGCCTGAACATTTCTGGAGTCTCTGAACATTTCGACTTCCCACCAATTTTTGTATGCGAGCAGATGGAGCAGAAATAGGGAGGAGGAAGAAAGCCAAGGGCTCGGCGGAGACCCACTGCATGCAGCTTAGAGCATGCAGTGCATTCGGAGGGGGTGACACTGGCACAGGGTTGATTTACACCCACCCAGGAACCCGAAGCGATGCACTTAAGCATGGAGAGAAGAAAACTGCTCTCTGCCCAGCTGCTGAGTGCCAGCAAGCAGCCAGAAAAGCCAGTAAGGGCCAGCAAGCATGGTAAATCAGCCGCCTAGGGCAAGACAAAGCATGGTGTGTTTATCTGCTTTGGTCTAGCACCTGACACTTCTAAAGCCCAGAAGAAACCCAAAGCCACCATCTAACTGCCAGAAGCATAGGGCTGACCCTTCAGTTGACATAAATCAGTTTATTCTGACTTACACCAGTCAAGAATCCAGCCACTGCATTGTCTGGCTTTTTTTTTCCTCCCATCTCATTTTTTCAGCAAAGCGTGCTCACCCTTGCCAAGCTGCCTGGAATGAAAAACAAAGCCCAATGTGCCATGACGGAGGCTTCTAGGCATTACCACAATGCAAATAATAAATACTGTGAATAACCCCACCGGGGTAGGATTCCTCCCCTTGGATCCCCGTTGGAGGGCGGCAGCGCAGTCTCGTATTTTGCATGCAAGACTGGTTTGCAGGGAAAAGCCTGGGACCACCTTCCCCATAAAGCCGTACACCTAAGCCCAGCTCAGAGCCGCAGAAACACAGCAGGAACGTGCCCACGCAGCCTACAAGAGCAGCAGCATTTACACTCCCATCACGCGGGGAATAAACCCGAGTGGTTGAGCGTAAGGATGACACGGTTGTAGGGAAGTGAGCAACTCCATCCCAGACCAGAGGCTGGAAACAAATGGGCTCAGGGAGATGAGGCTAAAATCACGGTGGTTTCCAGCAAGGGAAGTAGTGGCAAGGATAGGTAATTGTATATTCCCGAGAGCAATTTGATGCATGCATGCCCATGAAAGCTTTGGAAACACATTACGCAGCACGGTTATATGAGATGAACTTAGACACAACCATCACCAAAAAAAGAAAGCCATTGCTTGTATTTTTTTCCCCCAATTTTTTTTCTGTGGAGCTGGCTGAAAACTGAAACTACATCCTCAATGCTCAGAGAGCACAAAGCAGCGAGGACAATGTGAATCTAACAGCACTTCCCCAAATGGAAGGATTTGCCCCGGAGACACTGTGAACACGGAGATGCAGCTCTGATCCTCACAGGCAGCACAGCTCTCCGATTCCTTTCCCGGCCAGGACTGAACCCGCTGAGAAAAACTGCAACTGCATTCCCGGTAACAGGGGAGTTACAAAAACATGCCTCTGCGGGCACAGGCGGCCAAGTCAGATTTAAGTGAATTTATCCTGAGAAAGAACAAAGCCAGGAAAGTCCAGCTCCTTCACGGCATGGTGGGCAACAAACACCCTCACTCAGCAGGAGAGCTCCGGCTCCTGCAGCATCTAGCCAGCGGCAGAGGGACAAGGAGAGGTTCTTCCCCTTTGGCATGGATGCACAGGGGCATCCCCCAGGCTCCAAGCCCCTAAGTCCTATTTCCAGCCTTGGCATGGCTAAATCTTCAATTCCAGAAATGCTATTTCACCAAATCAGTATTACTTTGTACTGAAACAGTGAGAAAAATAGAATAAACCATGCTGCTATGACCACAATTTTATTTTCACTCTTTGTATTAAATATACCTTAATGTTCAAACTTAGTGAAAGAGTATTTAATATTTAGCCTTCCAATTTACATTCCTTTCCTGCCAAGAGCCTTTCCTCAGCAAACGGCACGTGCCAATGTGACCCCCATTCCTTGTCAGACTCAACGTTTATTTATCTGATAATTTCTAGTTAATAAGACATAAATGTTTGTGACTTCAGGTGTTTAGGAAAAGAGAGTGTAGAAATGTGTGTATGTATATGCATACATACATAAATATATAGTTATGTGACTATTAAATTGTTTTGCCTGAAAACAGAAGAAAAAATTAGCTTTTATGCTCTTAATTTTTTAAGGGAAATCTTTGACGAGATCCAACAATTCCAGAAGAAAATCAAATAGTCTATCAGTAAGCTGTAAAAAACAGAAAGGTACTGACAGAAATAAGCCCATAACACAGACCCACCATACTTGATGAGTAAATACATTGAAGCAGTAGACCACCTCTCTACCTGAACACACAGTGTAGGATGTGCCAATATTTTACTTGAAATAAGCCAGCGGCTTTGCCCTGGGCTGGCCCAAGCAGCAGCCGGCAGGGTTTAAGGGATGCTGCACACTGTGATAGATGCCTGGCAGAGGGGAACCTCAGGAAAACCAAGTTTGGAGTTATTCCAGCCCTCTGCAGTTGGAAATGCTATGCAAAAAATAAAATATGTCAGCAGTCTCCCTTTCTGCCTAGCATCTTGAAAGGCCAGAGTAGCGTTATATGCTGTGGCCCCGCGACTTAAAAGCGTTACAGGGCCAGTGGATGTTGGGAGAGCAGCCGCTTCAAAAAGCTGCTCCGGGTAAACCTGTCAGAGCCGATGAGTAAACATAATGTGAGCGCAGCCGCTGTACCCTGGGAGGAGAGCAATTGCTTTTTCTCCAAAATAAAAGGAAGAGTTTTGCTCAGGGCAATGTGGAACATAAACATGCAACTGTTCTGCATTAGCTGCAGCATTCTTCTTTTTACCACCCAATTTTCCCTTTCATTCTATGGCAAACAGTGGAGGTTCTCTATTGCACATTGGGGGCATCCAAACTGGAAATCATTAAAATATAGATTTCAGTTATAGTGGACCGTCTGTGAGTGGAAGGAAAGATTGCCACAGCTTCCTGAGTATATGATTTAATGATGTGTTCTGCATTTTCTTAATTTTCCACATTTTAAAGGCCTCTGTTCTCTATTTGGTGGAGGAGGGATCATTCAAGAGGCACTGCAGACACCGTTGCTGGAAATGTAAAATCCGGAATGCCCACAAATGGGACTTGGATGGTTGCAGGGGGAAAGAGAAGGCACTTTGTATCTGGGTCATTTGTGTTCTCTCACAAATTCTGCAAACTAAAGCAAAGCCTTTAGTCCGGTGCTTGGTTTGAAATGACACAATCTTTAAATGAAACCCAGACCCAAAAGGTAGCCCTCAATAAAGGTGCAACACTGCACCTTGTACCACAAGCCACCCATCAAGGTCTGTGGAGGTCCATGGGCATCTTCACAGCAAGACACTAAAGAAATCCCGGTTTCAGGTAACCTTATGGCTGCGGGGCTATAACAGCGACCAACAGCCAAATGGGCTGGTCCGACACTACCCTCCTCTATCCCATATTTTGGCTCAGGGTCCTCATTACCTCCGCAACCTGGCACCTTGGTGACGTTGCTCTGCACATGAGATAACTCAAGGTTCACAAGCAGAGACACAGCTTGAACCAGTACCGTTACTCCCACGATTCACTCTCCAAAAGAAATACAAGGTGAGGCTATACATTACAGACCCATCGTTCAGATACAGGGCTAGAAATCTTGTACAGATTTTCATTTCAATGTGAGCTGAAAGCTTGGTGGTTGGCTTGGGTTTTGTTGGTTTTTTGGTTGTTTTTTTTTTAAACAAACAGTTGAAAAATATGGAGTGGAAGAAAATGCTATCATTTAAATAATATATAATCCAGGAATGAGCTGTGCAGAGTGTATGTCTGTTATGTATAACTTAAATTTATACCCATAGCAGAATGAAATCATCACTTAAAATAAAGTCAAATGTCCATTTTTCAGATTTAATTAAGACATCATTTTGATGGAGGCTAAGCTAACATAAACAAGCCAAGAAAGGCAATATGAAGAATGAACTGCATATAAAACCTGGAGCTCGTTTGTATGCCTGAGCTGCATGACTGAAGCTGAACAGTGTAAGTGTCTTACATAGAGTTACAAGTGTTTTCTGCTGTGGCTGAACGTAAGAAAGGTAAATATAAAGAGTTATTTTTAAAAATAACTGTCAGAATGAACTCTGGGAGCCTTGCTCCTTTTTTTTAAATCTCTCTTGACTGCAGAGGGCTTCACCCTGAGTGTAAAGCATCCTCAATACTCTAAAGCTTCTATATTGCCTAAGTGGGCAGGGAAGGTCCAGCAGGCACAGGCACACATCGCATCCCTTAGCAAGGGAGACACCTTAAATAAATGCATTTGAATTTATAGAAGAAGCACAAAGGAAAGCCACATAAAGCTCTTGCTCTCTCCCAGCTGAGGAACTGAAAATCCAGTGGGAGGCAGGCTCAGAAAGCCATTTACACCCGTGGCTGCTTTAGTCTGTGGAATAATTAGCAGGCATTGTGGTAGCACGAGCAATACTAAAATCACATCATTACCAGAAAAAAAGACAGAATCATCTAAAACACAAATGCAAAGATGCCCTGAGGTCTGTTGGATAAGGGGTTCACCAGTGCCCCTCTGACTACATGGCCTGTTCGGTAAAGAAATGAACTCCATGCAAATGCCAAGGTTTTGCCCTTGTGTCTTGAGTTTCTCCTGGAGCTTTTGTACCCCCCAGAATGACCTGGGAACTCCAGACACCCATGAACCAAGCAAATATTTGTGCATTTTGCACTGCCTACAGGCAAGGCAAGTGCAGAGCAAAATTGCTAAAATGTCATAAGCTGTTATCCAGGACAAACATTTTCAAACCATTTTTTTTCCCCCTCTCATATCCACTGGCAGATCAGGCACTGACCTGAGATAAACCAGGGTGGCTGGCTGAGCACTGCCTCTTACAGATCTGTGGTAAAAACTTGCCTCAACATTGTCAAAGGCTGCGAGTCATTTCTTCCTTATTTGGTTCCTTCCCAAAATCCTTAAAGGACTCATTTAAAGGACACAAACAAATCTGCACCTATTTAAAAAATGGCTTTTTGGTTCCCTCACAGGGGCTGTTGTGAAGAATAACTGGCATTTACACCAAACTCCTCCATGGAAATAGGGAACATGCTGCATTTTGCCCTGTCTCAGAGCCATCTTCTACAATTCCCACCAGCTTGAATTTTAGTGAGGGAAGAAAAAAATAGGGGGGATACTCAAAGCATGACAAATTTAGAGTTTGATCAAAACAAATCCAGTTTCACCCAAACCTTGAAGGCCCTGGGACTGCACCCAGCGCTGCTCGCCCTCAGTGCCGTCCCCGCCGGAGGCAGGACACCTTCACTGGAGGTGTCGGCGCAGGTTGCTGCTCTGAGCGGCTGGAAATGATTTGTGGCAGCTTTCATTCCACGTGGCTACCATACACTTAAACTATTTCCGAAATACTGAAATTACTGCCGGGCGTGGGACCCTTGCCTTCGTTTTCAGAGATGCCTGTCGTAAATAACCGATGCCTTGTATAACGGAATTCACAGGTTAGCTGCCAGGTGCTCCCGTGTGCCGCAGACCTGCCAGATACGCTGGCTCATGGGTGAACGAGAGACAAAGCCGAAATTCAAGCCATGCAGTTTGCTTTCCTGATGGTGCTTGTAATTATTTTCTGTATTAAGAACTACTGTTTCATCAAGAGCTTGGCTCTCCATTCCTTCCTCCCCTCACTACTGAAAGTAATCCCTTTCGCTGTATAAATTAATTGCATTGATCTTCTGCAGCAACCTCACTCCCCAGTCACCTCCCAATAGTCTCTCACTGGCACTGGGAGCGCTTCCTAGGCAGATACTCCTTCCCAGATAACCTAAACCATACAGGACTGTATTTCAACGCTTCTGTTTACTTGTGAAGCTCTATCTCACTACAAGAAAAAAAAAAAAAACAACCAAAACCAAAACCAGACAGTTGCTTTCCTCTCCTGATGGGAGGAAGAGAACAAGGTAGGAGCGTGCACATCCAGAAACCATGACTATGAAGCTGGTTTGTGATGACTTTACCAACCGAGCCATGAGCTGCGCAGGACGACTGCCAGCTGAGCCACAAGTCCCTGGAAAGAACACCCACCCACTGGGCAGAGGTACCCAGGGACTCAGCCTGTATTTCTGGAGCATATAAAGGCCCAGAAGGAAGCTGGTGGCATCTGCTCAGCATCACCTCAGCCTCATCTCTCAAGTTGCGCTGATTGGTCCAGTATCTAATTTGCAGCAAGTTTTATGGACTGGAAGACAGACATACACTTAGAGCATCTCAGCTGAGAGCTGACTGCTGCTTCCTGGGTTACCTACATCTCTTCTAGCGTGATTTTCTGCTCCCTTCCTAATAGTTTTTGTTCCATATTCCCAAATGAGGCAATTTAAACAAGACATGATTCCACAAGGAATATAATTTGTTGAAATCCACATTTTTCAGGACAAAGGGTTAGCTTCAACACTTTATCTCCCTGCTACAAACAACTTCTGAAAATAAAAGTGCTGATCTTATTTATTTCATTACTTTCCAAAAACATCATTTGGTTTTCAACTTCTGTTCCTTTTTAGATGAAAGGTAATTACATATGTTAAAATGTTAACTTGGGGTTTGCGAAGGGAGATACTTTGAACTGACCAAAACATAGCAGCTTAAGCGACTCAGAACCATGACTCTCCAAAACTTTTGGGTATGCAGGCTATTTTGAAATTAACTTTTTATCCCAGTTTGGGACAAGAATAACTTTTTAATATTCATGTATTATTTCTACAGTGAAAAATGTGTTTCCTGCCTTGCATAAATGAAATATAAATAAGCAGTCTATATCCCAAAGGTCTGATCCCCAGCATCACGGTAGGATCCGGCACATCCTCCGTGCCGTTCATAGTCTTTCCCCGCACTCCCACCTGCATCAGGGCAGCACTGCGTGATGCACCCAGCTTTTTTCCTGCTGCTTCTTAAGTCCCAGGGTCCTGCCCAGGACCCCTGTGGTGGTTTTACTGAGGTGCAAGGACAGTAGCTTGTATAACCCCTGCCTTTGCAAAAAAACAGAAATGGCAAAAGCAGTCTTCCCCCCTCCAAACATGTGTTCTTATTTAGCAGAGCCTTTCCAGCAGCTGAGCAGGCTGCAGTGCAGAGCCTGTGCATAATTTGGACAGGTAATGGAGGCTGTCATGTAATGAACTACCTTTTCCCCATTAAACAGAAAAGCCAAGGCTACAATAAAACTAACAGCAACTTATTTTATGAAGTGCAAACCAATAAACCAGTGCCTTTAGATTACACAGGTTACTTCTCCTACAGAGGCTAATGGAGGCAATTATGACAGATTTTTTTTTTCCCTCAGTCCTTAAATGGTATTTTAATGTACCTGCAATATATGCAGATGCTGGACAAGCCCTGTCCCCCATTACTGCAGGGCTATTCCAGCAAATACATTGATGGGGATGCTAGAGTCGCACAGAAGCGGCAGAGCTTGTCTAAAGCCCATTGACCTCAAAGAGAAAACCCAGTGGGGTGTTTTTAACAGATTACAGATCAGAGAGACCAGCCCAGGTACAGAGCAACAGAGCAATAAATCTCTAGCAAACAAACATCTTTCCAGAAGGCTTTTCACTTTTTTGTGATGGGGACGTCCTCGCAGCCTGCTTGAATACTGACTCCTCAATAAAACCTCACTTGGCTCTCGAGCACCTTGCAGCAGGTGGTTCCACCAGTTAAATAATCTCTTAAGGCAAATATACAAGTGTACATGCACGCACACGGAGTCTCCCACAGGGCATCCCACGTCCGCACAGCATGCCATAATTTGTTCCTGCCGTGGTATCACATCACCTTATCATCCAGAAGCATCACTGCCCATCCAAGGGGAATAGGGGAGGGCGGGGAGCTTCAACATGCCAAGAACATCCCTGAGCAGTTGCAAAGGAGCCCTGACACCAGGGTGGGTGCCAAAATCCCTGGTGGGGTGGGAGTACGCATACCTTTCGTCACATACCCTCACTTATTCATGTTTGTTTTTCAGCACATCTCTAACAGCAAACAGTATTTTTGGTAGGAAAGGGGATGGCCAGTGCATGTTTTGGATTAATAGTCTTGTTCATACAAAAGAAAGGATTGATCTAAAAGAGTCTGTCCAAATATCGAATATTAACCAGCAGTATAAATCTCTAAGTGGAACAATGGCACCTTATCACCTTCTCCTCCTCCCAGCTCTGGTTTTGTTGTCATCCACTTCTAACATTTTATGTTTTTCCCTCATGTTTTTTTCCAGCATTAAAAAAATCTGCCTTTAAGTCCTACCTAGAAAATTTTCGGTTACATCATTTGCACAAATATGTTGTTGTTAACGTTGAAAAAACTCTTTGCTTGCAGTTGTATATTTTATTTGGCTAAAAATGTGCTCATGTCTAATACATCACATGTCCTCTGGTGATACTATTTAAGCTAGAAATTCCAAAACTCACAAATACCGAATAGCCAAATGTTCCAGAGCTGTACTCGTCTACTAAACATGTAATATATCTCCTCCTTCTCCAAACAGAAATAGATTTCTCTCTGATTTGTTTGATAAATTTGACCCAAGATTTCCATTTGGAGTTATTGGAGTTCCTACTGTTTTTCTGCGTGTTGGTGGGCCAAGCCCTAATCACCCAAATCTCCCCGGGAGGCCATAAATTACGGCAATGAGATGGGGCTTTGTATTCCTCCGGCCGCAGGAGAAGGCGAGCTCCCAGCAGTGTATTTTGACAGGCATGAATTTAATTCATTGTTTTATGACGAATGGGAAAAGCGGCCATGCTCGTCGCGGAGATTTACGATCCTTTGGGTCTGGAGGGTTCCATCATTCGCCAGTCATGTGAAAACAGATGGACAGACAGACACCCCAGAATATACAGGCTGACCTGGATATTCTCACCGCTGCTTACAAATGGGATCCATATGCCCAGGGAGATCTTCATTAGCACAGCCTTCCAGATTGCATAAAGCACAGCTCCCTCCTTGCTTGCGAGAGTGGGGAGCTGAGGAGGCACACTGCTGAAGCCTCAGCTCATGGTGGTGTTCCAGGCGTGAAGATGAAGCCCTGGGTGTGGACCATGGAGCCGACAGCGGCTGAGAAACCTCCACCCTCGTTTTGCATTTGTCCAAAGGAGTTGAGATTTAGCCATTTGGTGCTTATCTCCACGGACATATGAAACATCCAAATTTATGCAGATAAATGTGTCATCTCCTCTGCTTTACATGTGTTAATGGATGTTGGGCAGCGTCTTTTTCCAGGAGCAGCTCAACTGTAAAACACTCCTCATGCCTTTGCCTGACAAAAGAAATAAGGGTGACTGAAACATATGCACGCTTGAAACCTTCCAGATTGAATGCTTGCTGGTAGGAGGGGGGGATACTTTTTGTTATTACTACCAATAACGTAACATTTAATTTTTTTTAATCTGTTAAAGACTTCAAGTGCACAAAATGCATTTTGAAGCTCACCTAGTGAATCCCTTTGAACACAGCAGATGAGAAACTCTCTAAGGCTAAACATATGACTCTGCTTTTCCATATTACAAATCAGTTTATGTAGGAAGACATGCGTAGCAATGTCAGTAAATAACAGACTGTAAGCAATCACCCACATGTCAAAGGGCCGGGGGTGCATTCGATACTGGATCTTCTGGCACACTGCTTTGACTTAAGCCTGCTCCTACAGAATCCAGCTTCTTTTGAAAACATCTGTTTAGATCTCATCGATATCCAGCAAATAATTGAATTTAAAAAAAGATCAGAGCCCTGCACCTGTGCCACAATGGAAAACTCAGGGCTGGAGCAGCCACATCCCAGAAGCAACAGGATTCAGGACTAAGGAACCGAGGTGGCTAAAGGCTCGTCAGCCCCTCTCGCTCCCCTGCAGTTTCCTCGCCTGCGAGGAGGATTTGGCAGCAAGGGCATCTTTTGGCAGCCGAGAGCTCAGTAGGACACTGAGGGGTGGCGGAGCCAGGGCACCACTGCAACTGAGGGCAGAGGGAATGTCCTGGAAGCATGCAGCTCGTACCTCGGCTGCCCCTGCCTTCCAGGGTGTTGATTCACATCTGTCAGTAGATTAAACTAACTGCTTCGGTTTACAGCCTGGAGTTTAAAAATAAACTGAAATCAGAGTCAGTTTACTTTAATGCACGAGCTACAAGTTATGACAGCTCAGAAATGGCTTCACATTGTGTCCAGCGGCTGTGGCAGCCCGAGAAGACATGCAGGACAGGCTCCTGAAAGACTCCCAGAGGCTTTAAGGGAAGCTTTGCCCCGAGGACCAGACTATTTATCAATAGAGAAGTCGCAGGCTAGCAGTACAGACCAAGCCATCAGGCAGCTGACCTGCGCACGGAGGACCTGTGCAAAAGCTAATGTTCCACTGAGGAAACCACACAACCGAGGGCCCAGGGAACAGACCATGCTCCCTGCAATTTAGGGCGAAAGCTGCTTTTCAGTTACTTCATTTTCTTTTCATTCTTTCCCCTTGCTATTCCTGAAGATCTTAAGCTGTGCAAAGCCAGATGCAAGATTACCATAGGAAAAATATTAACAACAGTCCCTACTAAAGTGAGTTAGCAGTCCCTCTTCTTCCTCAGCATATAACAACATATCTTAGAGTGGAAAAAAAAAAGTCTCTTCTACCTTAATCACTCTTAGAAACAAATGTACACAGAGTTACAGCTGGGAATAAACTGGCAGCACTGATTACAGTTTAATGTGACATTGGTCTTCTGGGTTGTATTCTGTGGGAAAACACAGAGTGTAAGGGGTCCCCAGGGTGATGGGTGGGCTGGTATTTGGGAAGTTATATTCACTGTGAAACTATGGATTTATTTTGTCAGCTTCATCTGGAAGCCCATTGCAAAATTTCAGAGCCCATCTCCATTTCTGAGGGGAGAGAGGCCCCCAGGCTCCTCACACCAGCACTTAATAAATGCCTGATATTGGACAGCCTGAACTCACTCTCTTACTGGACATGTGCCAGTCCCAATACAAAGTAATTAAAAATCACACCAGTCTTCAAGGCTACATGGGGCAAGCCATCCTCCAGGAGAAATCCACTTTCCTGTCCCAGCGCAATTTCTCCATGCGTTCACATCGCCTGCGACACTGGTTCAAACAAGCAGGTAGAGCAGCACAGTTGCCTTACTCTTACTTACCCAACCACAGCAGCACATCCATCAATCCCAAAAGGTTTCAGCTCAGCTTCAAACAGAAGTGGTTCATCTTGCCTGAGCTTCCCATTTCTCACATTTCTATTAACTGAAACTGCTAGAAAATTACTTTGAAGTGAAAGGAGAGAATTTCAAATAACATGACTCCGAGACCTGGAGCTTCAGAATAGTATTACGATTCTCATGAAAAATATTACATCAGCAAGCAGCCACACTGACCTATGGTAAGTGCTTTGGAAAATATTGCCCTGAGCAATCCTGAATTCAACTGGATGTGAAAGGTCTTTAAAAAACCTGAAATCGGTTGCCATTGAAAGCCTGCAGTTGGCAGAACAAAGGTGCACTGGCAGCAATTAGCATCACTTAATACAATTGTGTATTAGAGGAGCAAACAGCTGTGCTGCAAGTCCTAAAACTCTGATACACCAGTCTGGCTTTGGATTGCTTGAGGCAAACCCCGTTCAGACAAATGCAGCCTCCCATACACTTCCAGAGGCTTTTGGCAATCAGATACAGTTTTCATTTATCTGTGAGACTGAAAAATCCATGCTCTACTATGTAAATCCATGATATTTATACACCAAATAAAACAGCTTAAATCAGCCACCGCCAGGAAATTCCCAGTTCTTGAAGAAACCCCTGCCTCCGTGAAACTTGCTTGTGCCTTGCTGAGGCAGAGAACTTGTGCTCCAGAAAAAGGGTGACTGCCTAATGTAGTAAAGGGTGCCATTTCCAGATGTTCTAAACATAAAAAGTGTTATTTAAAAAATTATTTAAAAACCCACATTTATTAAGGATGTGGAGCTCTTAAGATCCCATTAGAGTGGCTTATCCGAATAGCCCAGCAAAGACATATCTGGTCATACATGAAGACAAATGTCAACAGCATGTGGTATTTATTTCATGCTGCTGAGCTCCTTATGGGTTGTCAATTAGGTATGTAACACTGTGCAAACAGAAACCCAGTATGTGTGTGAGGAAAAAAAGAAATAAACTATAAAACTGTTTGTCCAAATTAAATTGTATTCTACTCACTGTGCTGCTTTTCTCAGTAATTAAATAACTGCAGTTTTGCTGAAAAAGGCCCTTGTAAAAGAGCCTTTTGTTCACCTGGAAATGAGTACTCAACTCACCGAAACAAAACTTTCTTCTGCCTTTTAAAAGCCCTGATTACCTCCACTGTAAAATGAAAAATATCACATGCCACTGTATTTCTATTATTGTAATACTTTGGATAAAATATACCCAGCTATCACTTAAAACAAGAGCTACTCTCAGCTGAATCCTGGCAGGCAGACCATGCCATAAATCCTCCCACGGCACATTCTCAACTGCCCCACAGACCCACCAGCCCTACCGGGAGAAAAAACAGGTAATTTGGTACGATGGTATTCCAGCATAAGGTACTAATATCAGATCTTGAGGAAGCTATCCTACACAAATGCATTTCAATCTTTTAAACTGTGGCTGACCAGGAAGCACCACCAAAAAGAAAAAGGGGAACATTTTACTGACACTTGCAAAATTTGCTCCGTCTGAAAGACAGGAAAAATCTGCAGCTTTTCTCCTCACTTGCAGTTTTCTAGATTTCTTTTTAGTTAATTCTATTTCTATTTCCCCCAAATGTTGACAGTTCTTCAAAAATAGAAAGTATGTTTAATATTTCATGAGATACATTTTCCAAACAGCCATGCTGCGAAAGTAAATAAATGCAAGGTTTCTAAAAAGGAGCCTATAGGAAACCACGCTTTATTTTTCTATGATAAATCATTTACTTTGCAAACGATCTATATTTTATGAATTATGAACATCAGATGAATAGCTGTCTAGCCTGTCTAGCATTTGCCTGCACGGTTTTTTTTTCTCATAGGAGAGCTCTTTCTTGCATTCATTTTGTTATTATTAGCTACGAGCTGTCACTGGAAAAACAACGATCTGGCCATCCAGCAGTGGAGATGCAGCACGTTCAGTAGAGTGTCTGCAAGGACAGCCTATCTCCCGAAAGCAAACGGACCATATTTTTAAACAGAAAAAAAAAAAATTCAAACAATCAGACCTACGACAGTTTTATACCACAAAAGGGTCTGGGTCCAGACAGGCTGCTACGAAACCTCCTGGCTGGGAGACT
>Ga0181612_140807_pt1 | contig 17370 bp, 10 predicted proteins | sample HoacroProtozoa21_FD_119630 | JGI IMG/M metagenome (GOLD analysis project Ga0181612, IMG submission 119630) | Hoatzin crop microbial communities from Cojedes, Venezuel. Combined Assembly of Gp0051906, Gp0051904, Gp0051908 | reverse complement strand
GTAGGTTAGTGAAAAGGAGAAAAGAAGAAATGGTAATGGAGACAATAAAAACTCTGTGTCACTGGCATGGTTCATAGTGTCTGCAGCATAAGGTGCTATTAATGAACGATTTGCCAGCTAATTATCCTCTTTTTAATCCACTTAATGTTGTACACCATAGCAGAGTTTCCCAAGCCTATCTCACTTGCTTAACAGTATTAGTGGAAATAGTTCCCAGCTACAGTTATACTTCACTTTAGAAACCCGTTCGCTATAGTTTTGGGAGTTACTGTTTTTTGGAGGTGAGCTATGTGAGCAGCAGTACTTCATAGTGAATAATTCTGAAAGGAAGCAAAGTATAAGTTAGCTAATACACAGGAAGTGTGTTTAACAGAAACGCAATTCTGCCGGGAAGATCATGGAATTCACGTGTTGTGAGCGCAAGGTGCTGCATTATGGCAGATAACTTTAAGCACCGAGCTGACTGAGAAATGCACTTAGTGGAGGCTTTTGTCTGTCGTTGTTGCAGGTCTGAGCAGATTTAAAAATCTGTTACTCCGACTGAACTGCGTCTCTTCACTGACAGAGGGAGCTGAAGGCAGCTGCCCTGCTGTGTTGGAGGTCCAGGGCAGCTAGAACGAAACTTGACTTAGGTTCTCAGTCTTTTAGACCTTTGCTGCTCTGCCCGTCGGAAAGAAAAAATGCGTTTCTCTGACCCGTGGTTGGACCGCATTGGAGCCTGCAACGGTGGAATCTGATACTTTCCATTTATCTGTATTTCACAAGTTTGTGTGAAATGCTGAAACTGTTTAGTCATTTTCTTCACATGCTCACAAAAAAGGTTGTTGGTGTTCTGTGTGTCCCACACTGCATTGATTTATGATTGTTTTTCTGCAGTATAAACTTGGAATTGCAAGGTCATACCCCACCTATACTACTAGTTGTATGACACAAGTAGCTGTGGGTAGGTTGTGTGTCAGTTCACAAACACTGTGTGCTGTAGTATGCTTCTGTTCATCCTCCCCAGGGTCTGCCCTCTCCCAGGCGAGAAGCAATGCTAAATATGAGTCTGAGCAAATAATGATTTTTTAGGCTTCTGTGAAAGTTCCAAGTAGTAAAGTGCAGCTGTTTTTACTTTGGAGAGACACCAGCCTCTATTCCTTGGAACAATCCTCCTGTTGTAAAGAGTTAGCCTCTCATCTAAAATTTTTCAACTTTGAATATTGTTGTTTTCTAAATTCTGTACCTTTTTATACTCAAAAAAAGAGAATTTGAACAAAGCTTACTCTGTTAGGTATGAGGGGTAGTGATTCCTTAGTGATGAATCCTTCTGTGCGGTCTCAAGCATACTCACAGCATGAAAAATGCTTTTGCCTCCATTTCCTGTACCAGTGGCAATACATATTTAATTTTATAAAGACAGCAGATACATAATTTTGAGGTCAATGAGTGTTGGGGCACTCAGTAAAAATTTCTAGAGCCATTTGAGCATTAGTGGAAAGGTTAATGGTAGATTGCTAAGATACTCTCCTCAGTGCCTGATTCTTCATATCTTGAAATACCCAAGAATTTCAGGCACAGGTTAGTACCCTGTGCTTGGAGAGGCCTCGAAGTCGGAGCAGTATGCTTTTGCAAATTTAGTAATTCCTCAGCTCTTGGGAGCTGCTTGCGTGATTGTGTTACCTGCCGTTTGTTGGAGCACTGCACGTTCTCGATGTGCTTTACTTCTGCTCCATAAAGCAAACATTTCTTTGCTGTTTTGAAAAGCAATGTTTTCCAAACCTGACGTCAAGAGAGAACGTTACTTTCTTCCATTATTTGCTGACTCTGTAACGCAGGTGAGGAAGGCTTGAGGACTTTGAGGTGAGGGGAAGGATCACCTCCCTTGGCCTGCTGGCAATGCTCTGCCCACTGCAGCCCGGGAGGCTGCTGGCCACCTTGGCCATGAGGGCACATTGCTGGCCCGTGGTCAGCCTGGTGTCAGCCAGGACCCGCAGGTCCTGCTCTGCAGGGCAGCTTTCCAGCCACTCAGCCCCCAGCCTTTCCCAGGGAGCGGGTTGGTTCCTCCCTGGGTCAGGGCTTGGCATTTCCCGTTGCTGAACTTCACGAGATTCCTCTCTGCTTGTTACTCCAGCCTGTCCAGGTTCCTCTGAATGGCGGCCCAGCCGCCTGGTCTGTCAGCCGCTCCTCCGGGTTTTGCATCATCTGCAAACTTGCTGAGGGTGCATTCTGTCCCATCATCCAGGTCAGTAATTAGGGTGTTGACCGTTATAGGTCCCAGTATCAGTGCCTAGGGTGTACCACTATTGACTGGCCTCCAGCTGGTGGGTGGCTCTGAAGTTGTGACTGCTTGCAATGCTTTCATGTCCCGGTGACATTAAAAAGATGTTAACTGCACAGAGTGGGTTATAGCATCATGTCCTAATGCTGCTAAAATATGTAGATACCTTGATTTAAAATACAGTTGTCAGTTAAGTTAGGTATATATGCAAGATTGTACTTCATGTAACTTAGTTACTTTGTGTAACTGTCAAGAAAAAAGGGTTTCAGTGTGAGTTCTTATGAAAAGAGCAGTTTTCTGAAATGTGACAAAAGCGGTGTGAAGTAAGCAGGTTAAGATTTTCTGGCATCGTTGCATAGTTTTGCAAATTAACTCCCAAAACGCAATACCTCTGCAGGCAGTCTGGTGATTTTGAAAAGATGAGCAGGTCCGGACAGGTTAGAGATTTCCTCAGTTCTGTGCTGCTCCCCTGACTGCAGCTGCCCATCATGGGAACGCTCTTCTAGCGTCGTGTGCTGATATGACCGATACAGGTTGGAGAGGTCAGGTTTTTCTGTTATGTTGTAGGGCAGATGATTGTAGAGAATTGCCCCACCAGCTTACAGTTCTTACTTGTTCCTTCTGCGTTAGTGGCAGCCGCTAGGGACTTTTGTCCAATCTTTTTTCAACCATGGCAACTTAAGTTAAAAGAAAAATTACAGCTAAACATCAGTAGCAGGTTAAGCGTGCTCCATAGTGCAGCTGCGGTTGTCCAGCTGAAAGCTTGCTGGCCAATACATCACGTTTTGCCATGGGAAACTTATACAGGCATTTCCTGACGGAAGAGAGAAGGGTGTACACAAAACAAAAGCTGGTAGGGGTGACTGCCGATCAGTGCGTAAATAAGCCTGTAGGAGCTGACTGGTAAGGGTTCCATTTTTTGCCGTATTTTTGTCTTTAATTTTGTAATTGCACATGAGTTTCTGTCATCAGGACGTGCAGCTCTCTCAGCATGATGATTCCAGTAGTGTCTCCTTCTGAGTGGGGATTCCCCATCCTAATTTTAATGAGAAGCCATAAACTTGTGGCTTCACTTGTTCATTTTAGTTTGTCACTAGCGTGATTTCAGCTCTTGGGATGCAAATAAAATCAGCTCACGCACAATATTTTGAATATATTGGAACTTACTGGTGCATACTTGATTATTCGATTGTGAATCTGTAGTCCATTTCAGTGTCGTCTTCTCACAGTGCCTCGCTGTTCTTTCTCAGAGAGTTAGAATGAAACTTCCTAAGATTGTTTCATTTTTTGTTCTGAGATCTTTTTTTGTCCGTAATTGCTTCATTTCCTATGGGACAAGGGACAGAAACTGTCCCAGAACATTTAATTTGTTCTAAACTTTCTACCTATTCTTTCACTTACGCAGATTGGTTCTGTTCCTATTTTGCAAATCCTCTCACAACTCAGGCCAGTTTTAAGGTTCTCTCAGGCAGCAACTCCGTCCTCCTGCCAAGGCTGCTCCTTTCCTTTTTCCTCACTTGGTCTGTTCAATATCTAAAGAAAAATGGATTCTCATCTTTTCAGTGGCTGTTCACAGTGCAGTAATACTAATAATAGTAGGTATTCACTCTCGACATACGTCACAGATACAGCCTTTTATAACTGTGACCCATGTTAGAGCAGGGAAAAGTCTTTTTCCAGAACTCCTGTGTCATACATTTAATTATAATAGGGATCTAAATAGGAAGCCATTTTATTAAATGAAAGGAATCAGTCTTTAACTTGCTGTCTTTTCCTGGCATAATCCAGAGGTTTTTTTGGATGTTACTCACATTGCAGGAATGTATCAGATCTTGGCATACATGCCCAATGTTTTTTAGTATGTTTAAATAAGCAATGGCAACACAAGAGAGATATTTTAGAATTTAAATAATTTATGCTTACGTACTGGAGCTTGCTTCATCTGTTGAAGTAAGGATCTAGTTGTCGTGGTTGTCCATTCCTGCTAGGAAATAGGCTTTTTTGTCTCGGCTGTGACACTTGCGGAGCACTACTGCCTCAGCTCTGAAACTGCAACTTGAACGTGACGTCTTTTATTTCTCCTTTGATTCGTGAAGGGCCTCTGTCTGCAGGTTACACAGTTTTATCTTGTCCAAGATCGTTAGTCTTGAGCGAGCATGCACGAGTACGTGTGGTATCCTGGGAACCAGCTGTGCAGTGTCGCATCGCTTGCTGTCCCTAATGGATGGAAATGATACCAGAGGGTTTACAGTAATTAAGTCTTAAAGTAAAAGTCTTAACATGTGATAGATCTTGTTGAATGAGAATAAATTCATTCCAATGTGCAGCAGTGTTCTCGAGGTATCGTTACTACAGACAGATATATACACATCTATTCGAGTCTATTAATATACCTGATGTACCCTGTTTTTTCTTACTGTTCCCAAGTTGTTAGGAAGTGCTGTAAAGTGACACGTTTTACTAAGCTAGCGGGCAGTGGGAAGGCATTGTTCCCATTAACGTGTCCCCACAACAGGCTTGACTTTGCGCTGGGAAAGAAGGTGTTGTGGAAACTAAAATGTAACTCATGCTGTTCTTGTATTAAGTTTCTGTGAGCACAGTTAGAGGAACAGTAAGTATGTATTTATTTTTGTACAAATGAATAACAGAAGATAATTCTTTAGGAAATAAACTGGTCTTTGTATTTTGCTCTACCTTCACTGAGAAATTTGGAATAGAAAAAACCACTACCACCAGAATTTATCAATTTTATTCCATGATTAAACTGTATGCCTTACAGTTGAACACAAGCACTGAATAACTTCATATTACTGTTAGACAGTAAATTCCGTCCCCAAATAAAAATCTCATGTAGAGCCTCTATCAGTAGAGCTATTTGTAAAGATGAATTAAAAATAGAAAATACCAAGTCCAAAAAAATTATACATTTAACAACAAAACTTAAGTTTGCAATGTAAAATACTACTTCTAAAATATTTATAGAATGAAACATCTTTCCTTTTTTTGATAAAAATCAGGAATATTTTATGTCACAAAAAGAAATAGTGGAAAAAAAGGATAAAAAATTGAAAATCCAGCATTCAGATATATTGGTTGGAAAACAGAAGATAGTATTTACACACTTACAGAATCTGAAAGAAGCAGCTCCATCAATCATCTGTGCTGTCAAGTCACCTGGTACTGGTTAGAAGGTAGCCTTATGAAAGGCACTGTTATCCGGAATGTTATGAACGACACATTGGATCGGCCTTAACAAACAGAAACAGAAGTTTAGAATTACACTAATTTTACCAAACTTCAGCCTCTGGGAGATTAGGCATTGTGTGATCCTTGTGATTAACGATCTGGTTTTGGTCAGTAGAAAAAGACATCCCCTGTTGCTTTTGGGCACTTGCCTTAGTCTAAGGGTGATCCCAAGCCGTAAGCTTGTCCCACAGGAACATAAAGTATTTATTTAGGAGAGGAGTTTTCTAGTTGCATCCTAACTATACCGGGGAAGTTAGAAGTTCGTACCTTTCTTTGTTGTTGTTCAACATAGCCAATTTACAGCCTGCATATGACTAAGCACCAGGGCTGTCCGTGGATGTGATGGGCTGGCCGGCGTTACCAGCAGGTGGTTTCTGCTGTGTTCTGCGCCATAGTGCGCAGCAATGCTTAGCGGTTTCTTCAAAGTGCACCAAGGGGGAAGGAAAACTTTGTGCTTAGAAAGATGCAGGCACGCTGTATGCACTGAAGGTACTACCTAAAAGAAGTCTTCAGTTCAAACGTTGGAGTTGTTGCTGCCCAGTTCACGCTTCTGTCTGCTCTCAGTCTGGCATGGGTCAAACGACTGCAGGTTTGGAGCTGAGGGGAAAGAGGAGAGCGCACTGTGGACTTCCTTAGGCTGCAAGGTGCTAGGAGTACCTTTTTGGTGAATATCTATCTAACCCACCTTGGGTGGTCAGACTGGTGAAATCTGGAGAGGATATTGATGAGGCGTCGCGGGGCTTGGAGAGGCTGGAGGCAGCCAGGGTATCTCTGGTTTGCTGCTGAAATAGCTCCCTGGCAAGGCAGCGTTGGTAATGAGAAAAACATTTTCCAGTGCGATGCCTTTCCAGCTACGAAAGCAGTTAGTAAGGACTGATGTAACTGCTGCTCCACATTGGTTGTGCTTTTAAGAACACGAAGTTTAGACTTGCAAATATTTATCTATTCTGTCAGTATTTGGAATACGATTTGAAGTGCCACCTTTTAAATAAAAGTTCTAAGAACTAATTCCAGTAGTAATAAAGTGTAATTAGTTCTAATCATAGGATTTCTAATCTGATAATTTTAGTGTTAACTATTCTTCCTCTTGCTTTTAGTTCCTACTTTGCCATGTTTTAAGTGCAGAAGTAGAGAGTTGTGTATGTGAAAAGCTTAGCCTTACTTTTGCAATAACGCAATTTTAATAAAAGCTTGATACAGGAATAATTTTACAAGAAAGTTTTTCGTTTGGTCTAAAATGCACAATCAGTGTCAGCTTTTCTTTTTTATTTTAAGCTATTTTTATCATGATTGTGGAAGGAAGGAGAGACTGCAAAAATACAGTGAGACGAATTAGCTAATTAGACTGATATTTGAGGTTTCCACCCATAACCGAAACCAGAGTTTAAGGTGCTGCGTACAAATGTAGGTGACTCGTTGAAATACACTGGAATAGTAATGATGTCAGGTATTGCCACAGAAGTAAGCTTTGAATTCATGTCTTGTTAAATGAGATTTTTCAGTTAAACTTTTGCAAGTTCTGGGGAGAGTGACTTTTTGTTTGCTTTTATATTACTCTAAAGTGATAACCAGGTTAATTTTCAGCTCAGATTTTAAGGTATGACCATTCAAACCTTTAATTGGTTAGAGCCTTTTTGGTTAAGAAGCAAGTAGTAAAAATCTTGTGGCCCAGTTGCATAGATGAACTGGAAAGTATAGTAAATTGCCATGATTATCAAATGGAAAAATGGAATTTGAGTTACGCTTGGGAACCAGGAAGTACTGATGAAAGTATTTTACTTAAGAAAGGGGAGGTTACACTGGCAACTGGCAGAATCCCTTGAAGTTTCTGTAGATGAAAAGAGTTTTGTTGCGGTTCAATTAGTGAAAAGAGAGAAAAATTTCTGAAACTTGCCAGCTACAAATTCCTTTCATCAAATGATACATGAATATAATAAAATAATAATTGTAGCTTTATTCATGTGAATGAGAGCAGGGAGTTGATATGCCTTAGGTGTACAAAGGTGTACAAAGGTATCTGTGATGGCTAATTAAGATGTTAAGATTATAGTCAAAAGCAGTTACAGATGAGTGTGCTTTGTTTGAATTAATAAAATCAAGTCTTGCTGCTGGTTTTAAAAAAAAAATTAAAAATGCTTATGAACACATCCTCTTCTGTTTTCTGCGGTCCCTTTCATTTTCAAAGACTTCAGTAAAAGTGAAGTTCAGTGTTTTCCCCGTCCAGCTACCTTATTATAAACCTAAGGCTCAAGGAGTTAATAGACAAATTAAGGAAGCTGGAGGTCTAATGGTGTTTGTGGGGAGAAGGGAATCTGTGTGTCTTGGTTTATAATTGCTTCTGTTTTCGTTAAACACATTGCCCTGTTGAAGAGGAGAAAATGATGGATTTTTACTGTATTACCTGTAAAAATATTTTTAATGCAACAATGGCTTCCTGTTTTAGAATAATTGCTCTTATAAAATGAATGCTGGTTTTGTTCATGAAGTGACACGAGTAGGACTTTGCCACATTGTTACATCACTGTAGTGGGTTTGCTGATAAGGGGGAAAAAGAGCTGTATTAAGGTAAAACGTGTGATTTCCTGTAGTTTTGTCTAAAGGTAGCAGGTATTTTCTGCTGTTGGGTTGGTATTTTTCCTTACGGTATGTGCAGCTCTGTTATATTGATGGTGTGAACACGTAGAGGTGTGTAAGGCAGACAGTCTTTAAAACTCTTGGAACAGTTTTCCTGGCACTTGGCAGTGATGGTACATCATATCTCAAGTGCAGGGCTTAGGTAATACAGAAGTAAAATTACCTTAATTCTTGTTTACTTTTACGCTTTGTATTCTAACGATTTGGCTGCTGACTTTGCTTAGTAGTGGTAATGGCATCTTCACAGTCTCATGTTTTTCTTTGCCAGGTAGGTTTATTTTGCCAGTTTCTCCCAGCTTAAACTGTGTCATTAGCTTTTGGGTTTTAGGAAACACCAGCTTAAAGCTCGGTTGTACGTTCCCAAAGCCTCGTGTTCTCCTGCACCTTCAAGGGGTGATTTACACAGACGTGCTGATCGTTCTTTGCAAGTAAGGCTGCCAGCGTTAAAATTGTCCCATCCTGAGAAGAGCCGCTCAGCCTTGTTTGGTTCCGTGACAGGGCACCTCGCTGCAGCGGGCACCCCGTGGGACTGCCCCTCTCCCCCAGCGCCCGCAGCTCCTGCTGTCGGGCATGAAGGAGGGAGGAGGAGCTATACAACAGAAAATAAAGATTTGACCCACAGGCACCCACAGGACAGGAGATCTGAGTTTCTAGTACAAAAATGTTGTGGTTTTTATTATCTAGCTCTCGTTTGCAGCTTGAAGGTCTCGCCTTCACATGCCTCCAGTGCAACCCGGTTAGAGTTGACGAGTACAGCGCAGAGGTGTGCACCCCCATAGTTCTGCAGTCCTGTCCATGCGTTTACCTCTCCATCCTGCACGCTTGTGGTGGAGCGCTGCTGGGAGAGGATGATCTCGGAGCAGCTGGGTGTCGCACACCCTTCTCATCACCTGACGCTGCAAGGGCGCCCGTCAGATCCCTGCCTGCACAGGTGTCTGCGTTGTGATCCAGAGCCCCCAGATGATGTGCCCATCGGTGTCCTTCACACAACCATTCTTGCCACGTTAGGCATTAGCCACTAGTATTTCAGTGATTTGAAAAGATTGCAAATAACATAGCTTTAATTTGTTTAGAATAAAGTTAAATTTAAGGTGGGCTCTGAATCTCATCAGATTGTTTCTGCCGTCAGCCCTGGGTAGTCCAGGCCCTAATAATTTAGACACGTAGTTGTGCACTGAAACATGGTGCAGGATGTTTGCGGTCTGAGAAGTGCATGGACTTTGAGTATTTTACTTTAAGCAGAAGCTGCAGGGATTAACAGTAAAATTTACTATAGGGCTCATGTCGGCCAGCTCTGAAATCGAGCAAGATCTGCGTTGGAATGTGGCATCTGTTTAAACGGTGCACAGAAATAGTACACAACAATTTTTAGGTCAGGAAGCTGGGAACATCATGATCAACTGAAAATGCCAAGGGAATCGTAGGTGGGTGGAGTGTTATTACCCAGTCTGGTGTGCGGCCAGGGAACTGACAGATCTCTGAAAACCTCTGTGGGATTGTTGATAACCACAGCTGATCGGGATTCACCTCCACGTCCCGGGGGGGTGTCAACATACAGCAGTACAGTTTCTGCTGTATCCTTGCTTTTTTTTTTTTTTTCTGTTTGCATCTTGCCTGTTTCTCTGTCCATCACTACAATTTCATGTACAAATGTTGATGAGGCATTGCTCCAGTGGGGTGCAGGTGGTGCTGGTTCCCAGGCCAAGGCGACCAACAGTACGTTTTGACACAGTGAGAGTGTTCAGTGGAAACCTGTTTGTGATCGTTCCCAACGCACATCTGAACTGCCCCTCCTGCTCTGGCTCCTGCCTCTCTGCTGTACCGTCCATCCTCCTCAGTTATCCCAGTGAAATTATTCATGGAGTCACTTCTCAAACTAGATCAGGCAATTAATGTGTGGTTTTTAAAGGCAGCTTAATTTCTTGATCTAGTTCATGCAAGCAGAATGGGCGGTGCAAGATGCTACAGTGCTGGGAAGGAAACAAGCAGAAAGCATGGGATCAGGAATGACCTGATGGGCTTTTGTCACTAAGTGCTGATTGTAACGATTGTAAATGGGAACTTCATTGCATGGACTGGAACTCTTACATCAATCAACCCTTTATCTAAATTATTTTCTTAATGTTTGCTTGGTAAATGACTGGATGCAGCTGTTGATGCTACTCACCGTATCATGTGAATACCTGGGTCACACAGTTTCGCAATCGTACGTCTGCATTGATACCATAACAACATGTAGGTGTTTGAGGTCCTGTATCTGAGCTGATAGCTTGTAAACCACTCAAATTATCCTGGCTGTTGACTTTTTAGATTTATAACATGAATTCATTGGCATGGAAATAAAGTCTTAAGATATACAGAGTGAGCTGTGCATTTGGCATAACCAGGTACTTTTATCAAGTTCTGCTGCAGAGCCAAAGTGCATCTTAGGGGTCAGAAGACGCAGCACAGGATTTCACCAGTTTGGCCTGTTACAAACTGCAGCATTGGAGTCTGTTCTGGAGGAGAACTGTGGGTATTAGAAGTGGTTTTTTGTGTACGCGTGCAGGTTTTTTTAGTAGTATATTTCTGTTGATTAGAGGTTTTTTGCTTTTCAAGTTCCTCTAAGAGATATCAGTTGAATGATAATGTGTTAACTTACCATCTGGCTGCTCCCAGACCTTAAGTGGAAATATATATGAATAGTCATTGTGAAGACGCAAGATCAAAATAAAAACATAAACCAAAAAGGTATCTGTGAAATTTCATCAGCAAAGTGAATTTAAAAAACGCTAACAGGGAAATTATCTACTAGAGGTTGCCTAGCACGCTGGAGTTCAGCAGTGAAGGCTGAAGTAGGTCTTGAGTGTCTGGAGCTGGAAGCCTCTGCGTGCGTGCGGGTCCTAGGAGAGAACTGCCGCAGCATACTAGGCCGCCTTTCGATGTCGCGTGCCTGCAGCCGGTCAGACATGACCATACCATCCTGTCCAAACCGAAGTAACTAAAAAAGAGGGGTTTTTTCTACCTAGTAGTCACAGGGTCATTGAATGGGTGAGGCTGGAAGAGACTTGTGGAGATTGTCTAGTCCACCCCCTGCTCAAGTCAAAGCAAGCAGGTTGCTCAGGGCCTTGTCCGATAGGAATTTGAGTATCTCCAGTGATGGAAAATCCACCGTGTCTTTAGGCAGCCTGTTGCAGTGTTTGACCAGCCTCACAGTAAAGAAGTTCTGTCTCAGGTTTAAATGGAATTTCTAGTGTTTCGGTTTCTGCCTATTGCTGCTTGTTCGGTCACTGGGCACTGCCAAGGCTGGCTTAATTTTCTTTACTCCCCCAATCAGATATTTATAAGCTGAATCCCTGTTGTCAATACCAGCTGTGGCAACCAGTTGTTGACCTGCGAGATCTGCCCACGCCTCCCACACATCCTTCACATCATCCGTGCAGCCTTTTGATGGAAGCCCTGACTGACCTGTTTTGTACCTCTGTTATTTTCTGAATTTCTGATTTCTATTTAAGCTGGAATAAAGCTAAGCAAACTTTCAACTGCTAGTAGTAGCTGCTCACGTGTGCTCAGCTATTACTCGGATCTTCTCTTACTTTGCAGTGGTTACTGTGATGTCCTGTTTTATAGTGAATACTACATTTAAGCATACTTAAAGAATTCAGACTAAATAATAGGTGTACATCTGAGGTCATATTTATCTGTTATTTCAGAATAGAAATAAGCAGGTAGTCCTGCGAGAACATGTAAGAAAATAGGAAGGGAGGAAGACTTTTGTTGATACATGCTTATCTAGAATCCCACACGTACTGGGCAGTGTTCCAGCTTTACTTGGGATTTCCTTCTCCGAAGAGCTGCTTTATCTGTGTGACCCTTTTTCAGACCAATTAGTATCTCTCTCGTTCTTGGAAGCTTACTAGAACCCTTCTTGATGTGCTGTCTTTCTGAATTTGAGATTATTCTGTAATTTTGTTAAAAAAATTAGCTGTCAGTTGTTAAGGGTCTGTAACAGCTTAACTGTTAACTATAAACGCTTTCCCTTCTGGAAGACAACAAACTTAAATGTTTGAAATTAAGGTCAATACAATGTTTTACTCATACTGTTTCTATTTAAAGGTGACTCCCATTTTGTGTTGGTACCAAGTAAAATCGAGGTGCATGTATACCATCCGAAGTTTCAGCTAAATTTCCATGTTTTGTGCCTAGATGTTGAAGGATGCTTTCCTTTCTATACTTTTTTGCTAGACTAAGGGCTTTCAGGCTGGTGTAACCTTGTCCCAGGCTTTTCTTACCGGCTTTACAGCTTGGATATATATCAAATTGCAGACTAATTTTTACATGCATTTGCCTTGTGAGTGTCATCTTGTCAAAATCTCACATGCTGAACAGTTGTTTCACATTGTAAGTTGTTTGGCACAAGTTAGAATATTAAAGTCGTTCTATTGATATTCAAGGCTTTTTGAGTCACTGACTACTAGTAACACTTAATAGTAATGAAGTGTTTTTTCATGCTGTTGCCTGTAATGATGGCTGTCCTCTAATTTTCATCTTTAATGATACCATAGGTAAACCCAAACTCTACTACATGGTAAAATTATACATACGTTTACTCTGTTCCAAATCTACTTTAAAGTAGTATCTCCTTTCTTCCAGCAGTTATTACTTGTGCTACATGTCCTTACCCTCCTCAATTGCACATATCTCCTTGTCTGTATTACCTTTCTAAATTAAAAGGAAAATCAGGTGCCTGAACTTTGCTACTCCTGCTGCTCCCAACAATAGTACCTAATTGTGAGAATGACCACCTTTTGGAAGTGAAGAGTAATTCTGAGTCTGCGAGTGTGAAGTCCAGCCTAGTGGTGCCCTCCCGCACAGTCTGCGTGTGCTGTGCCTAAGAGGCAGCAGTTAGCTGACCTTGAAGCTTCCTGTGGTTCTGGGGAGGTGGGATGGGGGGGGGGATAGAAGGCATCAAGGAAGAAGTGAATCATTCTTTAATTGCTGGGTTTTCTAAGCTGCTACTACCGTCTGTTCTGGCTGTCTGAGATATGCACAAGGATTGAGTGGCTGATAGCGAAACCCTTGTCCTGTTGGTTCTCACCATGCATCTTTAGTACTTCCTGCAGCGGGTGGCATACCTGTGTGCAGTCGTCGTGGCTTTGTAGCTGCAGAGTCTGAGTCTCGAGCTGGAGTGGGTGGTGAATTTTTTTCTACTTAGGACTTGGGAGAACTTTGAGGGCTTGGGCTGAGTGGTTCTTGTACTGCATTTTATTAAATTTGCTCCTGATCATTTCATCAGCTGCTTGACTTAGTGAATTTTTGCTACTGTTTTTTGAGGTGAATGACATTCAGTGATCAGTTTAACTAGCAGATTGAGCTGAAATGTTTAACGTTAGATTATATTCAGTACAGAATTGACTCATCTGAGTACTGAAGCAGGAGTGAGTGTCTCCCTTTATTTCCCTTATGTTGGACATCGCTTAAAACAAATGTGTTGTGCTGGATGGGTTCCATGAACCTCAGCAGGTTAAGCATCCTTTTTCCCATTGTAATTTGCTGGATATCTATGATTTTTCTACACTTAGGATTCGGTGTTAGTGACCAGGTTTCGTTGCGATGTCTGCATTGATGTAACGGGTGACTGTCACACACTCAAGAAATTCACTGTACAGAATACCTAACATGCTTGATGTGTTTGAGCACCCAGAAGAGAAATGAAAGGATCCTTGCATTAGTATTGCTTTTCTACAAGATCATTGTGAAATAAGCTGGATGGTGGGACAGATTTGGGTTTCCTGAATAGGCAGGATGTATTTGTGTCTCTGCCAAAAAATAGAAGCGATTACCTTTTATTTTGAGAGAGCTAGCAGGAAAATAGGACGGTATTTGAAGTAATGAGATTTTACATCCTTTGTAAAACTGAATAAATAGCAGATTTTAAAAATAATGCTCATTTACTGAATCAAATAGCCATGAGCTTTTTTGCTATGTTCAAATATCATTATTTTAAAGTGGGCTTTTGTCCTCCTTGAGTTCCAAATTAAAATGGATGGTGAGGAATACTTGTCAGTTTGTGAAGTGACCTGCAAAATAGAACCAAAGCTTTCCAGGAGTCTCTTCTTTACCACGCAGATTGGTTCATCTTTTCAGTGACTTTCTTCTCTTCAGAAGGAAAGGTACTGAACCAACCAAACAAAACGCTGCTGGCAAGCGATCGTTTGGAACAGAGGATGGTGTAACTTTTAAAAATTGCTCTGGAGTGTTAGAGACTAAAATGTTGGGATAGCTTTTGTAATACTTTGTCTTAGGATCTGCAGCAAGACTGTTCATAAAGCATCTGAGACATGCCTCTACCCCTCCCTGCCGTGTGCTTTTCCTTGCTTATCAGGCCCACACAGAAGCCACGTTCCAGATGGCGCAGGATAAGCACTGAGAGAACAGTGACACCCAGGCAGGGCCTGGCCCCTCCAAAAGGCAGCACACGCTGGCGGATTTGTGGTCCCTTTGTGGTCCCACCAGCCGTGTAACCCGTGCAGGGCCTTACACAGCCGTCCCACGCAGGCAGACGTGGCAGTCCCTCGACCCACAGCCACGGTCCGGCAGGCATCCTGTGGCCCGGCAGTCGTGGGCGAGGGCAGAGCAGGCCGGGCGTCGCAGGCTTGGGTGCTGCCAGGTGTGCTCGAGAGGAGGTCCCGTGCTGAGAGTGACTGCTGCTGACAGCTCCGGCTGGTCGGTAAGATTTTTCTTAGAAACCTGAAACAGTAAAACTGGCAGTAAAGATTTTGCTGGCAGCTGCAGTCTCTCTCCAGCGAACTAACTTTTCCTTCTGTTTACTGCTTAAAAAACTAAGTACCTGCTTGCCTCCAGATAATGTTTTATAATGACCTGCATAAAGTAAAGGTTACAATGATACATGTAAGCATCGTTTCCTAGCCAACAGCTCTGAAGAACAGTTCAGTAACTGTGATTGGTAAAATCTGTTTCAGGTCATAGGCTGATAAGCATCTGCATCCTGTGTCTTTGCTGTTAAGAGCGGATTACTCGCTGTCTTGGGTGGGGGGAAGATCAGACCCGCACGGGAATTAGCAGTCTGATACGGAGCTAAACAGGCACGCTGATGGATCAGATCACCCTTGTGCTTTAGTGAGAAGGAGATGCTTGGAACAGACATTGTTATAATGAGAAACGTGAGAAATAGCGTACTGAAAAGTCAGTACGTGATAGAGCAGGAAGAAGGTTCACGGGGCTTGTGAGCTGCTTTTCTGGAAGCAGGGAGCCCCAAGACAAGACTGCCTAAATATTAAAAATGTGGAGGCCTGCAAGACAAAATGCTTTTCACAGAACAAAAATGTCCTAAAATGCTAAATATGAATATACTAACCTGTCCTAAATAATTTTTCGTATAAATGTAAGTGCATAGTCAAGCGTTGGCTAAGTATTCATTTTTACAAGAACCTGAATACTGGTAAAGATGACTGTATTCACGCTAGGAGTAGCTGAGGAAGTAATTTTTTTAAAGTGTCACTGCAGCTCGGTGGCAGAGCCGGGCTAGAACTAAGGATTTTCCAGTTCCGCTCTAAACCACAGACAAACAGATTTTGTCGGTTCAGCTGCTTTTAGGGCTGGGTTTACTTTTTATTCCTGAAAACTTGGTCTGGGTAAAGTGAAGACCTTTTAGCACTAGTCTGGAATTTGCGCAGTTCTTACAGCCCGGGGTACCATTGCGGCTGCAGGCACAGCGAGGCTGCAGAGCGTCTGGAAATGCCCGATACAATCAGTTATTCAGTGTAGATGCAGCGGTTCTCATGATTCCTAGATGTGTTAAAATCAGAGAAATCTGTGGCATACTTACAGCATCTCTGCTTACAGAATATATCAGATATTTCAGGCTTGGTACTTGCATGCAAGTCACCTGTGTGTGTGTCTGTTGAGAAACACCCGAGGGAACTTTGCAGACTCACCTCTTGATGTCCCTGCCATCTGCATCAGCCCATGGTGGGCTTTCCTCGCCGTCTCGGCGCAGAGGAAGGACCGTCTTCCCCACGTGCGCACGGATACTGCGTCCGTGTCTGGTCACAGTTCTGTTTCTGACCAACCTGAACATTTCCCACGTCCATGAGTTCTGTTTTGCTTGAACTAAAAGCTGCATGAACCGATCTAGAAATAGGTATATATTTTCTTCCCGGGAGTTGAGATTTGAGTAACTGCGTTGAAGCAGGAGGTGGGAAGCTGTTTGGTATTTGTCAGCATTAGGGGAGAAAAATGTTAATTGTCTAAAAGCAGTGCATGCTACCAGGGTTTTCCAGGAGTTGCTAGGAAGAAGATTAATAGTCAAAATTCTGTAATGAAAAATCAGTTAGCTATTTTCGCTTATATTTGGAAAAAACACAGGCGCCTTGGTGCAAATACTCTTTTTGTGTTGTTCCATGGGTATATAGCACAGCAGTATGTGTCCATGCTTTGGAGATCACGGGACTTGATGCTATCTTTGTAGTAGAAGCAGAATTCTTATGATGTTATCATATATAATATGAATTTTAATATTAAACTTAATGCTCTGCTATGAGAAATATGTAAACTTGGCTTTGGAGCAGCAGTATGCACTTCCTGGAATTCTGTGCATAGCGTGGTTATAAATAAGCAGCAGGTTATTTGGGAATCACTAGGGCTGATATCTGGTATCTTAAACGGTATCTGGGAGAAATTGTTTTCCCTGACAGGCAGATGATTTTTGAAGAATGGAATATGCTTTATTTTGAGAGTTTTTATCTTACTAATGAATACCAAGTATACGTCAAGCACAGTGACTGGCTCACCAAGCAAACACATATATCCTATTTAATTACTTTATACCTCGTTTGTTGCCAAAATTTCATGCCTTTGACTATTGAATATAACATTTCCAATCTAGATCAAAATGCCAGAATTCCTCACATGTAAGGAAGATACTAAAATGATGGAGAAGTGTAGGATTGTCAATATGTGGTTTAGGTCTGGCTTTAGGATAGTTTAATTTTCAAGGCAGTTGTCTTTTACTTGTGTGTGTGTCTATAGCATTGGAAACGTACACCGCTGCTCGTGGTCCGGTAGTCAGTATGAACTGTACTTTGGTGGTGACTTGATTCATTTTCAGCGTGTGAGTACTCTGTCGCATTCTGGGGTACTGCATAACACCAGTAAGCTACTCAGACGCGTGGCATTTGGAGGAAGTGCGGTGCAAAGAGATAGAAAGGAATCTCTCCACACAGCGCCTG
>Ga0181612_165633_pt1 | contig 17371 bp, 10 predicted proteins | sample HoacroProtozoa21_FD_119630 | JGI IMG/M metagenome (GOLD analysis project Ga0181612, IMG submission 119630) | Hoatzin crop microbial communities from Cojedes, Venezuel. Combined Assembly of Gp0051906, Gp0051904, Gp0051908 | reverse complement strand
TTTTAAACATTTGATTTCATAACTTCAATTTACTTTTACACTGACAAAACACTTACAGCTGAACACGTGGATTAACCATGTGCTGGCTATCCATGTAGCACACATCAGGCCAAACCGCCTCCCATAAAACCCAAGACCCAAACCTAAGAACATACAAAACGAAGTTTTAAATCTTGAGAGCTAGCCTTACTGCCTTCCCTGGGGTTATCTCTGTACTGCAAGGCAGGCATTTGAATTTCCCGACCTAATCCCTTAGGCATTTGTCTAACGATGAACGACTCTTCACTGCCATCTGTGGCATTTGGCTCTATGGTCCTCACCCCTCATGCAGAAATTAAAAGTACTGCACAAGGCATCAGGGTTTGCGCTCACCTACCCCATTAGAAGAATAAGGCATCATTTTGTAATGAATTAATGTATCCATGACTGACATCAACAACAAAAAATTCCTCCTCTCACTTCCTTGCTCTTTTTCTTCTCTTATTATTTCCTCTTTTTTTTTTTTCATTATTTATGCAAGAAATTAAAAACACAAAACCAAACCCAACATCTTACTCTTTGGGTACTTACTGCAATTATGTAGTCTTATCCATGGCATAGACCCCTGGTTTTATTTATTTAATAAATCATTCAGATTGCATTACAAGGCCTTTAGTTATTAAACATATTGTTCACCTTTAAATGATAAAAAAAATGTGTTTAAAGATAAAATATGGGAATATCAAATGAGTTCAAGTGCTTGAATTTCGTAACTTTTTAAAATTTTAATCATCCGAATGTGCCTATATAGAAGACAAAAGGAAGTTACCAGAAAAAAGGTCATGCATCCAAAAAAACCAAAATTCTACTGAGCAAAACCATGCTAAGGTAGTTCACAGAGAGAAGAAATACACAAGCAAGTGTTCTGGCCATTTCACATCACAGCAGCTTCTGTTCTGGTCTGTAAGAAACAAAACACTCCACCATTCACCAGTCTCCGTGAATTCCCCGGGTGAATGGTCCCACCAGCCTGGGAAAGCTCTCTTTCGGACTTCTTGCTTATTTGTTTTCTTTCCCTTCAAAAGGCTGTAATAAAATACAACTAATGCAGTTTTCTCCAGTTTCTTGGGTTTACGGAGCTCCAGATAACGTGGTTACGTTGTTATATATTTATGTGATTACTTTAGATACCCCCATTCGTCTTACCTATCACTGCCAATTTCTTCCCACTCCACCATGACGTCTCTTTTCAGCAAGAGATTGTCGTGGTGTTCAATACAATAGCTCGAAGAGAACCAAAGGTTTCATTACGTTAATGTGCCTCTGGTTAATTCTGCTTTATCTACTTATTCAGCTTTCCCTTAAAATCCAATTAAAATCTAATTTATCTGATCCCAGGATTCAAATACTATCTGGCAATGCATTTGACAGCCTTCTACTAACTACATTACTACACATCATGCCTCGAGGTACTTCAGATCATGTCAGAAAGAGCTCAGTCATTGTCCACTTAAAGCTGCAGAATTATATGTTGGGGGATCTCCGATTTTACATTGAAATGTATAAACTGAATCGCAATGCTAATGCGTAATAACAATTAAAATGTCTCCATCTGTGTTAACACTCTCCTAGCATTGATTTGTTTTTTCCCTTTTTAAATAATCGCTTAACAAATGAAAGAATTGGTCAAGGTAGCAGTCAAGTAACCTGACAAGCATATAAAAAACCTCTATAATGTATGTATTGTGAAAATGCATGGTCAACAAGTTAGCCTAAACTTAATGGTAGATGACTTTTATAAAGCTGATAAAAGCTTTATTATAGATAAATGAATTTCACAAAATGTTTCATTTCTTTCTGTTGAAGCCAAATGCACGCTAAAATATTTTGGAACAATTGCACTATCTGTCAAAAGAAAGGGTTCCAATGAAGTTTCCAAATGCTATTCATGTTATGTTATTAAATGTTATGAAAACTGGATCAATACTGAAAATTCCAAAAAGAATCCAAACAAAAAGGAAAGTACTTATTCCTCCAGTTCAATCAACTTATAAGAAATGAAACAATCCTCCTTCCCTTCTACTGCTTCACTGAGGAAGTTTAAGGGAACTGATTATAGCAGAAATGCTTTTTCTGTCTTCCATTTCTCAAACAAAAATATAAAAATGAATCATACGTGCTTCCAAAGTCTGGCTAATACACAGTTCTGGAAAAAGTGACAAGTTACGGTGTCACAAGACAGGATGTCCTTGCATTTCTACAGTATTTAAGAAGGATATTTTCCAGGTCAAATATCAAATCCCACCGAGCACTGATACAACTCAATTCATGTTACTGTATATTTGACTGTTAACTAGCTTGGATTACTATGCCTATGTTCTTGAGCTCTGCATCACGCATGTGCATCTGAAATAATTTCAGAAGAGCAGGAGAGGCTTTTACCCCTTGCCTGCCAAATTCCTTACTGAAATCAAAACTTTGACGCTGTTCAAAAATGCAAGCAGAAATTAACACCCGATTTCTATTTGATAGTTCATGCACTTAATTTGATTTAAATAGATCCATTTTTTTCTCCCTAATAAACTTTTGAATCTATATTTTTCTCAAGATCCCCTAATTACGAACAAGGTAACCTCTTCATTTTCTGTATGCTTACATTCTCTTTGATTACAGCGATACCACATTCTCACGCAGACCTTTCGTGATGCACAATGAAATATCTGGTGTGCAAGTGTGCCCTCTTCCGGACACCCGCTGCTGTCCTGTCAGGCGACAGCCCTCTAAACGGCGCGGAATCTCCCCATCCCTAACCCGCAAGTGCCACCTTCTCCTTCGGAAAAACACTCCTTGTGTAAAGAAAACCCAGATAACGCAAACCAGCGCAGGATACATCAACCAGAGCTTTACACACACGAACGTCACTGTCTAGTTCTGGAGGTCTGCTTGCTAATCGAAGTGTAGCTGCTGTAACAGCATTACTAATATGCAAAGAGTTTTGACCTTTGCCTGTAGGAAAGTGTATCCTTGACTATCAAAATGATGATCTCATGTACTAAACGGGACAAATTTCGCTTCGCCTCCTCTATCCTTCCCCTATTTCGACGTGACTTCCTACAGTGTTTAATGAGAAGTAAGACAGACTACTACACCACGCTCAAAGCTGACCGAATGTGTACCGTGACGTTAATACAATTCGCTACGTCAGATTTTGACAACACTCAAGAGGAGCTATATAGACTTATTTGCTAAGCAAGGGCAAATATGCCCTTCACCATAAGTTGCTGACAGGCGCTTGCACCCTTACAGAGCCCACTCCTGTGTACAGCTGCTCCCTCCTCTGCTCACCTGCAGAATAATAATATCTCAGAGAAACAAACGTGCATAGCTAATTTACCCTCTCTGTTTTCATTGCTGCCTTCAGGTTTTCCACATGATTACCAGAATTCGGACACGATCTGCATACCAGAAAAAATCCCCCAACTTTAAGTGAACAGAAAATAATCTGTAGCCTCCAGGAGACAAGATTTCTGATGTGTTTTTTTTAAAGCTCATTAATTTCTGTAGGTCCATGCTTATTTCATTTTGATGTATTCCCAACAAGCATTGGGAATAATTTGCTTTGCATCCAAAATAACACAAAGCACAACAATATTAATCTGGACTGTCCAAATATTGAAAGCAAGATCCACACACCAAAAGCAGGTGTACATAGAGCTAATAAACATATTGCTATTGGTGTACTATATAATGCATGAAAAACTTCTCTCGTACTGATATTGACTTGCCGACACGGAAAAACAACAAATTAATGACCCATAAATGCTAACTTCAGTGCAAAGAAATATTACAGAAGTTGTGAATCACACTATATACAGAAGATTGATAAAGGACTTTTCTACAGGTGAACAAACAGCTTTCACGTTATTTTCAGCTAGCCTAAGCCTTGCAGACATTAAGGCAATGCTTTCCAGCACATTAAAAGCACTGATGCAGAAGTCATTACTTCTGTAAGAACACATTTTAGAAAAAACAAAACTAATTAATGCAAAATAAAATGAGCTAAAATGTGAAAATCACTGGAAGATTTTTTTTTTCTTAAAGAAGCATTTTTTGTATGCATACTCTGACTTTAAAAGGAGCAGGTACCCTGATAAGGTATCAGAAGTATAGCCATACATTTTGCATGCGTACATACCTATATGAGGTAGAACAGAGAGGAATAATAAATACCTTTGTCAAAAAAGGCACGTTTTCTGGAGGCAAAGTATTGATGAGCTTGGGTACGCTTAATAAATCATTTATTCCAAACTATGGCACGCAGGATATCAATATCACAGTTTACAGCAAAGCGAGTTGGGTAGTTGGTCAGAAACAAACAAAATCATCAAAACGAAACCCCACTCGATCTTCCCCATGACTTGTGCCCGCTGCTTTCTGTCCCGTGGCGTTCTTCTCCCAGTTTTCAGTACAACAGAAAAACCACAGCAATCCGTTACTTGCCCAGTTACAGCACAGACCCAGCGCACATGCTAAGGAGATGCAGGTAGGCTTTAACGAGGAAGCACTGAAATGAAGAGAAATCCTATGTCTCTGAAGAGACAGATGTTATGCACACCCTCCAACAGTCACACACTGCACCTGTACAAATACTGAAATATTACTACAGTCTTTTTTTACATGGAAACTTCAAGGCACTTAAACTTTAATGAATTAAGACTGACATAGCCTCAGTTTTAATGTTGGAGTAGCAGAGGTCCAGAAACACTAAGCGTTATACGAACATACAGAATCAGTGATATAGGGCAAATAACTTTACTTCCAGGCCTGTGACTTAACCACTGCTGTTCCTTTCCACTAAGATAAATAGCAAAGAAAGCAGGAAATATAATTTATAGAATTCTCCTGCATATTCAAATTCTTTATGAGACTAAAACACTTTAATTTACATGTGAAAATACCCAGTGTTTCCTGAGTAGGCACCCAGTACTTTTAAAGGCAAAGGCAGGAAAAAAGCGGAAAATACAGAGAAAAAAAAGATCTGATAGAAATGTGGAATATACTAGAAATATTAATGATTAAAAAAGACAATGTAAGGCACCAAGAAAATAGTTATTATTTAATATAATTCTTAGAAGTTGAGGTAGCTAATGCTGGATGAACTTTTCTTTCCTTATGTGTACTGACAAGGATGTCAAGAGGGATGTGAAAGATAAAATACCTCTGGCTGACCTGGCGGTTTGGAAGTTGTCAGCCCTTGTGACCCAAAGGAAACGGGACTGCTGATACAATAATATTGAGCAAAACATTTAAAGCTGTGACTAAATTCCATTGCAGCTAAACACTCTTAAGTTTAAATGTGTCTAGGACTGCACCACCTCCACCTACAAAACCACAGTTGCTAAGACAATTTTTTCTCTTTTACTTGTAAATCTGGTCATTCTCTATTTTAAAATTTCCCCCAAATTAGGTCCTGTGGCAATTTACTAACAGAAACGAAGATATATTAACTACTATATACAGGTATCATTATTTTCTTGTCATATATTGTTTTCAATCTTTCTTCTAAACTGCTTCATAGCAGCTGAAAGTAAATGCATAAAATTATCTTTAATACTTCTTGAAAAGCCAGACATTATGTAAAATGTAAAACAACAGTTCGGATACATTGTAGTAGAATCTTGACAAGACAATAGAAAAAACTTTGATATTGCTGTAGGTGACCCTGCTTTGGCAGGAGGGTTGGACTAGATGACCCACAGAGGTCCCTTCCAACCCCTACTATTCTGTGATTCTGTGATTGCGCATGTATAAACACAACTGTATGCCAATTCCATCGACATCTTTCATTAACCTTATTCCATCTCCATTTGCCTTGTACTTAATTTCTCATAGTCTCGTAAACATTTTATGAGCACAGTCATATTGGCATACACCTACATACACTTTGAAAAAAATGCAAGCCTTTTATATTTTTCTCTTTCACCTGGGATTCGGAATATTTTTTGTTGCTTTTCAATTCGCAGAATTTTGAGAAGGGAAGCAGGAGTTGTCTTTCCCATGTCTATGTTAGTGACCAATACATAAAAAACACAACCCCTAAAAATATTGTCCTTGGAAAGGTGTTTCAGAGGAAAAAAAATAAAAGAGTGAGAAAGCCTTTGAAAAGGTAAACCATTCTGTCGCCTGAATCAACTCTGCATGTGTGCAATTTAGATTTAAAATCATAAAAAAAAATCATATATTATAGGGCTTTTGTCACTTAGCTTAACCTCCTTCTCCAAAACTGTATCAGATGTACTTTTATCATTCCTCTTACCTAGCCTTTAAAAACATCTAGTGACAGGGAATACATTATCTTCTTGGGCAATTTATTCACATAATATTACCTGAATTAGAAGTGTTATCTGCAGAATGCCACACAATGTACTGCTTTTTAAAGCTCAATTTTTGTGGGCAGAGTGTACTTTTGCTGAAAAAATGTACTGATCCTTGGTTTGCTTTCCATTTTGCTTCTCTACTAATTTACAATAAGAGGTTGTGGGATATAAACTGCGGAAAAATCTGAACAAACTGTCAGCAGCAGCTGAGAAGCAAATGGTTCAGTGCAGAGTTCCAATCATAGGATCCAAAGTAACACCAACAGGAATATTAAGTGGAATAGAAGGAATAAACATGGAAGTAGCAAGAAGGAATTCCTTCATATCTTAGCAGATCTACATGAGGTGGTTTCCTCTGCAAAATATTACTCAGAAACTATTCTGAGACATTGAGGTGTATAGAGTTTTCCCCCCACATAAATGGAATAACATACCTGCCTCTCCTGCCCTCTTCTTCTAATCTGATTTGGAAAGTTAAATTGGAAAGCCTGTTAGTTTCATGACCAAGCTGTCTGGAGAGGAAAAAGCATTGGACAAGCCTACATGCATCAGCCGGCTGCAACGTTTGCAGGGAAGTCCACCTTCCCTCCGCGAGTTATGGAAATAGTAAATGCATTGATTCCAGTAACAAGCATCTCTAGATTTAAACAGGTCCTTAAAAATGCAGTTTACTTAATGATGCAATAACAATAAAGTGATAATAAGGAAGAGAGTTCAGTGAGGCACTGGAATGTAACATTGATTTAGACCTTTTTTCCCCCCCCAACCCTTCAGGTCAATCACTGGGCTGCATTAATTGTACAGAGTTATAAAAGAAAGCGAGGAAATCAGTCCTCACATGCACACGGTTGGATTTTACTGGCAGCCTAGAAAATTTCCATGCTAATTTGGAGGGAAATATCTTGTCAGAAGTATCACTCAACTTAACATAGTAGCTTCTCTCATGACATATTATGGTCTGCCTTTAAAGACAAAGAGCATATAGGAGGCAATCAGAGCATACAGGAGGCAATTATACAATGTTCTGCAGTGGACACCACTGGGGAAAAGCTATCAGCACTGTGGTTCAGAAACAGCATTTCTTCCCATAAATTCAGTACATTTGAAAATCTACTGGTCCAAATAGATGAAACACCACAGGGCTGTGTAAATTTACAACTGCCAGATTCTGAAGTCGAGACAAATTTTTAGCATATTTGTCCCTTCCAAGTCATAAAGACCTACTGTCTCAAAGAGTTCTTCTATTTGTTTCTGATGGAAAACATCAGCATGGTTCTCTGGATCTGCTAGGAAAGCCAAAACCAACTCTAAACGTGGACTTGCAAAACCAGAAAATGCAGGAATGAACAAATAAATCAAAACTCACCCGTGCCATTGTAAGCAGTGCAGCATTTCAGTAAAACTAGCAAAAAATACTGGGCATCCCCTACGAGGCTCTGATGTTACCATCAAAAAAGAAGAGAGAGAAGGTCCTTTAAAAGGTGGCTCAAGTTACAGTGTAGGTAGCACACTTAGACAGACATTTATGTACAGTCATCAGAAGTCCAGGCACTCAGGAGGGACACAGAAATGCAAAGAAACCCAAGCTGACTGTGAAGCAATGCTGTGACACATGATAAAACATTTGCCCATTTGGGAACACATCCTAAGTACCGTGTTTCTACCTGTTTCTTCCAAGTCAGCAAAGACAAAACTGCTCATCTAGCCTCTAAACGAGCAAAGTGAATAGTGAAATAGATTCTCTCCAGCTTGAAATAGAGTAGGAAACTTTAAACAAGCCGTTGTCCTCTAAAAATTGTTCAGAAAGTTAGGAACTCAACAACAGTACCAATGGAAAAAATTGTCCTGTGGAGCTGGTTATGCCTAAATCAGTCAAAGTCGGTGACCCAGCAGTCAATCTCTTGTCACTCACCCCTGATCACTCATCTCAGGACAGCTACGGACATTTCTCTGCCTCATAACTGGAATTTACCGCTCACTGTCACCCAGATTAACCTTATGCAAGTCAGCACCACAACTGAAATGTACACAAGAACTATTACTTTTCTCTAAAATTCGAATTCAGATGGAGCTGTTAAATATGGAAGCTGACAGTATCTTGAGAGTTTATAGACTTCCATTTGCTATCACGTTTTTTGTTCTCCAATCAAGCACAATAACTTCAGCTGTCCATTAAGAACATTTCATTTTCGTGTACTGCAGCACTATAATTTTACTTTGAGTGATTCAAATTTTTCACTGATATATTTGTGAAGAAAAACTGCCTGTAGACTCACATTTTCTCGTTCATTCCTCTTATATTTTGCATTTTCAAGATATGGCAATTTGTTCTCTGTAGGAAACAGGAATTCAAGCCTATAGCATCTGGGTTACAGTGAACCAACATCAGGAATGGGTAGTAACTTTAGAGAAAAAGATTACAAAGAGAAAACACTGAGCAACATTATTTCTATGACAATATCAGTCAAATATCAACAAATCAAAAGCCTAGCCTGCAGTGCTCTGGTCCTCACATCTATACATTAAATCGTCAGTAGTAACACGAGGATTTCATAAAGGGCTGCTCATTCCACTTGGACACAGAAATATTCCTTGTCCCAAAACCCAATCACAATAAAAACAAACCCCAAGCTCTTCCGAAATGTTGGCAGTGGCTGGGAGCAGGAGCATTGGGTGAGAGGAAGACAGGAGAATGAAGGCTGGCTTAATAATGAGGCCAAAGGTTTGAGCAGATAACCTCATCGTTTCACCAAACAGGAAATGCCTTTTCAGATGTGGACTTGAATTCATGTCAAGCCAGTACTCAACTGATTACAAGCGTCTTCAATGGTCATGGATTACTCATCAGCTGCTTTCCAAACTTCTCTTTGACACACCCCAGCAACCCAAAATTCAGCATTTCTCCGCTTCGCACAGAAATCCATGATTTCCGATGGAATTCATAGCACCCTTTTTTAAGCATATTGTTCTAAAAGTATAGTTTTCTTCCTTTCTTATCCTAATCAGACATCAACACAGCAGCACCCTGATGCTTGCTAGAACGGGTGCCCAGCGTTGGGTTCTACGAGTTTGGCAGTGTACTTCTAATCCAGAAGTCAGTTTAAGAGCTGAAACCGCCAGGTTTCTAGGATTTTTGCTCCCTGTCAGCCTGCAATACAAATCATGAAGGATCCAGGAGAGTCAACCAGCAGGAAACTAGACCACAATCAGAACAAACCATCCGTTAAATAATTTCTTCATTTAGACAAATGGAATACAATTGTATTAAGAGCTTCCGTGCAGCTGTATTTAGTTCTTCTCTGTAGGACAGAAGTCTAGAAATAAAATTTTATTTTGAAATATATCACAGAATCACAGATTTATCACACACACAAAAGAATCTGAAAACCACCCTACCAATTTTCTGTCAAAGGTGGAAAATTAAGTCATACGACCCAGCAGACGGAGATTCCTCCTGCCCCCCGCTTCCCAGAAATAAAAGATTTTTAAGTTCAGCTGAGTTCAGCATAGAAATAACAGATACCATAGAAATAACAGATACCATAGAAATAACAGATACCATGCTGGGAAAATATTTTGACAGAATTACCGATAAGACAAATGAAACTAATATATATACCACCAGATTCACAAATAATAATGAAACTGTTTATATCTCATCTCCATAGAAGTTGTTGCAGAGGGCTTGTGTACTGTGAGACTCCAGACAATGTAATATACTACACAAATGCATAATTATTCACAGATCCTAGGGACTAATTTTCTTGCAGCAATAATAATTCAGAAATCTCCTACAACAATAATTGCTTAAAGAATCTCTTAACTGGGAGCAGAACATCTGAATATTTGTAAAGACAGCTTGAAAAAAAACAATTAAAAAATCTTATATGACACATAGGAAATGAAACAAGTCAACTGTTATCTGAGGAGAAGCAAGCAGAAACCAAAACACACCTCTCCAACCATGGCTTTTCACAGTCCTCTAAATACATTTCAGTTACTTTTCCTAAAACCTTTACAACAGAAAATAATACAACTGGAAAACTAGCATTATTTTTACTCATCTGCTGTGAACTCTGCCCTATTCTTGTCTTTACAGGATTTATTTTCGTATTTTTCTTTAGTATCTGCATTTTCTTTTTAAAGTTATACCCCTGCACCTCACCTCTTGAAGTTTTGTTTCACCAGTCTTGTGTCCTCCTCACCAAATGATAAGACGACCTGTGGCATCTGTCTGCCCAGTTTTCTGAAGTGCCAAACAGCTTTAACTTGCTTTGGTAAAACTCTGGATGTTACATAGATCGATTTTACCCCTGTCATATAACTCTGAGAACATCATTATCTACCTGTTAGTCTGTGATGGAGCCATAGAAACTGGGCAGACAAATGGGGAAAACAACATTGTTCTGTGTATTAAATTTTCCCTTCCTATGTAGCAGAGCATATTGATCCACTGGAGTCTGGTAAAGCAGCTAGTGACAAAGCAGATCTCGGGTGCAGGGAATATAGCAGGAGAGATGATGGATGTACTTCAAAAGCCCAGCAGGAGCGCAGAAGAGAAGACCCATGCCTCTCTACAGGGAACTTTCCATGACAGAGCTGGGCACAGGGAGGGTTCTGCATGTGAAGGTTTTCTTATACATATTATACTACTTATAAGGCAGAAGTTCCTACACTGTTCAGTTGGAAGCTATTTCCTTTCCTTGCACACAAAATCGGGGAAAACCCTTTTTTCTCTCCTTGCATTGCCTTCAGCATTCATCATCTGAACTGCCAGAAAGCATGCAGCATCGCATAGCCAACCACGTATTTAAGAGGAGTCTTATTTAGCTCATCGCATATTAGATTATAACACATCTGAATGGCTCTTCAGGTTTCCTTGGCAGTACTGACCTGATCTCCAGTATCGGAGATCATGGCAGGAGGGTCGGAACTAGACAATCTTTAAGGTCCCTTCCAACCCAAACCACTCTATGACTCTATGATTGATCTGATCTCCACCAATTATAACAGGAGCTTAAGCAACTGAGGCTCAAATGATTTGATAAAGGTAGGAGTGTGGCCATTTGTTCTTCCCGAGAGCACGCGGGGCATGGAGGTTGGGCTGGCAGATGCAACACAGGACCTGTGGTAGATCCAAGTGCTTCTGAGTGGTAGGTTGAGGAGCCTGTGCTGAAAATAAGCACCTGACTATTTAAACTGCAATATAAAATGGCGTTAGGCATCTGTCTTTTAACAACTCAATTGAGGCTCCCAGTTCATCTGTTTGTACCTATGCACAGAAACCTAAATTTTGGTGTATTAATCTGTAAACTGAACTCCATCCCTTGTATCTCCTTAGCTCAGCTTGGAAGACAATGTTTAATACAGTATCATTCTAAAAATCTACCATCCCAGATGCGTTTAAATTAGTAGCATTTCACTTTTCAATAACTTAAGTATACATTCAGTTCTTACAATATTTACTCAATAGCTCTAAAAAATAGCTTAAATTGATGACAATCCAAAATAAAATAAAATAAAAAAAATTGTGCAGCTGAGACTACTCAGACTAATGGGGGGGGGACGACAAATTCAAAAACCATACCGCAGTAACCACAGAAAGGGATGCTTACACCATTACGTTTTGAAGTAAAACCGATGAAACTATGTTAACTGCCTTCAGTGTGGTCATAAATGCCTACAGTCATTTAAAACTCTCCTTCCTCTGTAAGTGTGGTCAGAAACAAAATAAGCATGTTTCTGGTCCATGGGCAAATTGCATCGTTACCAGAAACCCGGTACTTAAGAAGCAGCACCACAGTCCATCAGTTCTCAAAGTGTTTTTGAAAGTCCTTTATAGATTTCACCTAACAGTAACAGTTCTACAGAGCAAGATTCTGTAGGAAACAATCCACCAAGTCCTACTCCACCACAGTCTCATCAGCTATTATCTAATGCTTTCTTTATAATTTCTAATCCATAACACAACAGCATAGGTTTTGTTTTCATTCACAGTGCAAGAACCTTTCAGCTGTCACTTCATAAGAACCAAAAAGGAAATAATATATGCTTTTAAATTCTGCACTGTCAGAAACAGATATTCCTTGAGGTGAGTCTATTATATGGAATAATACCTTTAAAAATGTCATATTTAATTAACTGTACAATAAAATGACAAAGGACTGAAGTTTGTGCTGTTGATCCTGCATTGTATTACTCTACCAACTATAACAGTACCATTGACAATAACAATGTCAAAGACTTGTCCTTGAATAGTGATTTCAACATTATTTTGATGATTTTATCAATAGGATCAAAATGTGCTAGCTGATACTCTGGGAGCAATGACAGACAAGAAGCAGCAAAGTATAGGATGCACAGTTTGATACCTGTTTGCAAGCATTTCTGTTTTAAAAAAAGGCCGTTGGTGTCACTTGGGACTTTTCCACACGTCCTCCAAAGGACACAGCGATAGTACTTAGGAGTTTGAATATACAGTTTTAGGTGGAGAGAAATTTCTGGGATAAGTTATACAGAACAAAGATTATGCACTACAGGTTAACGCCACGTTCAACAATTCAGCACCTCTTGAAACCCTACAGACAGCTGTGTTTAAGATACTGTTCTTTGTGTGAACAGTCCTAGTGCTAAACTCACTACTTACATGGCAACTGAATATTCAGTAGCTCCAACAGCAAGCACAGACCGGCAGCGGTGTAACGCACACAGCAAACGGACAACCTCACGTAAGCATCTGCAGGTAACAACCTAATCAACAAACCCGATGACCACCATCGCACCGTGGGAATCACGTTGAAAATTAACTGCATTCACTGTCACTAAGAAAATCACTCTAAGGCCATTTCCCACTTACATTGCTTCTCATTAGTAGTCATCGAAAAAGTATTTTACCTCCAAACGAATACTTGTTGGCTATTCATTATGTAAGCAGAAACTTTAATGCTATAGCTATGGGGAGCACGAAGATCCTTTGCAGGCCACACTAAATTCCTCTGAGCTTCTCATTGTACCAAACTTCTGTGAAAAGCCTGCAATATGTTAAATAATTCATATAGCATTACCACTAAAAATTTAAATAATTCAAGTGGCACTACCTTTCCTCCTGGTATAAAGACGCATTATTGTTTTTGTTAATTATTAAAGTTGTAGCATTAGCCTCAGCAAGGTTTAATCATCTACTGAAAAAGAAGCCAGCAGTAAGAGCGCATGACTTACGTTATTCATATACTCGCTGAGCAGATCCTGCAGGGCCTGCCGCACGGCGTTGCACTCAGCTACGATTCGCTCCCGGCGGTCGTCTCGCGTGCACGAAGAGTCCGCCATCAGCGCTGCGCCACTGATGATACTCTCCAGCCTTTCTTCCAGAGACGGTCTGAAGCGGGCCTCACTGAAAGTCATTGGGTCTAAAATAATTTTGTTCTAAAAAACAAAATAAGAGTGGCAAAATTAGGAGGGTGCACAGGTCGTTGGCATTATTTAAGTGTCTCTTATTTCCGTGGCTTCATGGGGTTTTTAGTCTTTCATATGAATAAATTATCTACCAAATTCCTGAAAAATCAATATTACAGAAATATCCGGTAGCTCTGAAATATCAATAAGTAAATAAAATTAAAAATAATTATATACACAAGTAATTCACAACCTCTAGTTATAAAAGGCTACTGTCGAGAGTAAACAACTGGTCCAAACACGCATTTGGGAAGCACATCGTACAAAACAAATCACCACAAACCACTGTAGTATGCATGCAACGTGTTCATGTCTCTCTAACTCTCTATATTATATTATATCTTGAAGTAAACCAAACATTATTCTTTTCCTGAATCTTCTAAAGATTTCTTGAATACTCAGGAAATTCATATGCAAGTTACAAAAAAGTGGAAATGTTCTCTGTTAACTGATTCCTTCACTTTGATTATTTTTGTTAGTAGACTACACTGTTGAAATTCTACTGTATTATCTCAATATTAAATGGAAAAGAAAAATGAGGAAATTTAACACTGCAAGAAAACCATTATTAGGTAATCACACTTGGAAAAAAAAGTGAAATATCTCTGATTCTCATTCTGCAGCACATCTTTTAAAAGGTTTTTTCTAAAGGCTCTTCCAAGCTGTTTTTTGTTTGTTTTTAAGTCAGGAAAACATGCTAGGTTTCTTAACTAAAAAGCAGACTACAGGAAGATCGTCTAAAAATGTCTTTAATTCGTCAAATAGCCTACCACTAAGCAAACGATCTTTATTCCACCAGAAAAAACTGTGATTTTCAAAGACTGTTTTTCATTAAAGACATTTAAATTCTTAAATTATGATGACTGCTTATTACCAAAAGTCAAACAGGACTAAAACACATAGATTCTACCCCTCTCAGTGTACAACCTGATGTAACACTACGAGTTTTGAGCGTCCACTAGATTACGTTCTAACTTCCCTTTCTCCTTTCGTAGTTCAAGGTAGCAACTACAAAAGCAATAATCGCCTGCTCCCACTTACAGGCACAGAAACCCCACTGTGTAATTCTGCAACCTTTTGCTGCAATCACCCAAAGAAGTTTCATAATTGCATATTGTCTCAACACAGTCTGTAAGCTGTGCCCTTCTCATTTGAGCTTTAGAAGAAAATAAATCATGGAATAGGAATGAAAATGGTTAAAGTATTCTGCTTTCTAATAATCACACCTATTCTGAAGCATAAGGATTTTTGCTAATGAACCATTTTAATTTTCACAACATTTTGATAACTTTATGATTAGCCTATTTCCTTTAATATCCAAGAGCAATCAACAAGCACAAGACAAATGATACGGTTAATTTGAGAAACTACAACACAGTGTACTAAAATGTCAATCAGGATTTAGGGACGTGATGCATAACCAACATCTGCCTTTAACATTGAAAATTCTGTTGATTACAAATCAGAACATGCTCAAACTTATTCTAGGCTAAATTCTGATTCCAAGAAAATGTTTTCTTTAATTCGGTGGGACAAGGTTTTTACAAAAGATCTGCTTATTTCTCAATAAAACTTCTAATTAACTACAAACACAAAAAAAACATAACTCTCATTACTATACAGAGAAAGAGGTTCCAGCCTTAAGAAATCTATAACTTCACTGAATGAGTAACTGTTTAAAACTGATAAATACAAGGATATCAGGAAATATATGAAGATTCATTATTTAATAAAAAGGACAAATAGAAGCATTGTAACCAGACAGCATATTGTTCCAGCTCCAGGAACAGCTGACTTGCCAGAAGTAAATGCAGCATTACCCACAATGTGAAATAATGTCTCACACGAATTTTCTGGGGTCTGTGTTTCACAGCAGTAAGCAGAGCAGTTTTACAAACATCTAAATTAGAAACGACATCTCTAAGCATTAGGCCTATGCATATTTATGTAGCTGTGCTTTTCAGTCAAATGATAATTCTTGGGATTTTCAGAAATGCACTATATAAATTCATCTTCACAACAGCATATTTAATTTAGTAATAGCGAGACTGAAATTGCATCAAATGAGCTATCTTAGCAATTTCTGTCATTACTAAAAACAAATTATAAAAATAATTACCTGCATGTTTCAGATTATTTTCAGTGTTTCCTTATTCAAATCTAGTTGTGTTTTAAAATGACATTAAAATGGTTGTGGTAACACTTACGTGGTTTTTGTGGGTTTTTTTCAAATGACCACAAAAATGGTCATTGACAAAGAGAGGAAGTTCTCTTCACTAGAGACCAGAGGATTTCCAACAGCCAGCGTACATTCTACTTGTAGGAAACCTCTTTTTCAATCCATAAACTCAATCAAAACAATACCCAGACAGCACTACTGCAGTTCTCATGTTTCAGTTATAGCAACATGGCCAGTCCTTCCAGAAATGCCTCACTTTTCCTCCTCCTCTTATAGACATAGGCGTAAGGTTCTCTGCCCACACAGCAGATTTCAAACAGTGGACCTTACACCTCTCAGCAAGTCATGAATCACATTTTTCTTCTTCGAGGTTTTCGAAGATCCTGTGCGCAGTCCTCTATGAGATCCAAGGACCTGCCAAGAATATATTCCTGGAGTATTTCCATCCTTTTTGAGCCTTGAGGATGAACAACCTGCAAATCAAAGATCTCCAATATCTCCGATCACTGAAACCCATCTCACTATTTGCATAAGTAGTTATGTCATATTCCAGGAATAAATTCAAGAAATTCTGTACAGGCAACATGTAAATATCATCTAGATTTTAAATAATAAAGTGCCTATCATCAAGGGTGTATAATTAATCCAAGCCAGCTTTCCTTACTGTAAAACATAGAAAAGGAACATTTTTGAAGAGAATCTTCAAAAGAAGAGATCTTTATGACCATCAAAAGTGAGCTCATGAGAAACAAAAGACACAGAGTTGTACTCAGTAATTTTTCATCCATACCCCACAAAACTTTTTGTTTGGAATTAATTTCTAGGCTTAAGTAGTCAGTTAAATGTATGTTTGGGTTATTCTGTTAATGACAATTCAGAATCACAGAATAATTTAGGTTGGAATGGACTTCTCGAGGTTACCTGCCTTAAACACCTGCTTCAAGCATATTCAGCTTTGACATGAGGCCAGGTTGCTCAAGGCTTCAGCCAGTCAAGATGAGATGTCCATCCTTGGAGATTTTCCAAACCTTTCTGCCCTCTGTTTCAGTGTTTGATCATCTTCATGATGAGTTGCTTGGTTTTTTTCTCCCCAATACTCCAACAGCATTTTCCATCAATCAGCTTGGACCAGTTATCTCTCATCCCAATACCACGAACCTCAAAGTAGATTCTAACTCCATCTACACCATCCCACTAGGCAGCTAAAGATACCAACTAGAACCCTCCTTAAAGCCTCTTAATTCTGCAGTCCAAAAACTTCCCAGCTCTGCCAGCCTCCCATAATTTGTCACATCATAGAATGGTTGGGGTTGGAAGGGACCTCTGTGGGTCATCTAGTCCACCCCCCCTGCCGAAGCAGGGTCACCCAGAGCAGGCTGCACAG
>Ga0181612_134763_pt1 | contig 17372 bp, 7 predicted proteins | sample HoacroProtozoa21_FD_119630 | JGI IMG/M metagenome (GOLD analysis project Ga0181612, IMG submission 119630) | Hoatzin crop microbial communities from Cojedes, Venezuel. Combined Assembly of Gp0051906, Gp0051904, Gp0051908 | reverse complement strand
GGCGGGGCTGGAATATCTCCAGAGAAGGAGACTCCACAGCCCCTCTGGGCAGCCTGTTCCAGGACTCCGTCACCCTCGGAGTGAAGAAGTTCTTCCTCATGTTCAGGTGGAACTTCCCAGGCTTCAGTTTGTGCCCGTGCCCCATGTCGCTGGGCACCACTGAAAAGAGTCTGGAAAGACTGAAAAAAAGTTCAGTCTTTTGGAAACGAAAACAGAAAGAGTCCCTCCACCATCAGCTGACTGTAAAAAACCCAAGAGCCAGACAGATGTCTAATTGCAGGCAGAAATTGTGCAAATAAATAAATATCCTTGAAGATCTGGACCTGGAGTCCATTTTCACTATGTGACAGTTGGGTTTAGGCATCTTTCTGCTACAAGGACTTCACATCATTTTTACAAAACCTTCTTCATTCCTTCTCTCCAACTATATAACATGGTTCATTGCAGTTCTGATTCTAAGGTCTCCTTCAGCTCCCTCTCGAACAGTCAGGTTCAGAGGAGGCTCTTCAAAAGGTATTTTCAGGATTCACACAGTTTTTAGGGAGCTGCTTTGTGAAAGACAACCAGTGAGGTAGACCTGACCGATGCCATAGTACATGCTGCGAACTGGAGGATGATGAACACCCGTGGACTTCTGGGCAAGGGCTCTTGCTTCCAGCTCGTCAGGACACACAGATGAGGGAACCATGTTATCTCCAGGAAGCTGAGCACTAACGAATCTCCCCGTACTCAGCCGGGACACAGCTCATCCAGATCCTGCTGTTGGCTCTACCACAGAGCTGCCGGATGGCCAAAGGGAAATGACTGCTCTACGCTCCGGTTTCCTCAATCTGGAAAATGGAGGCGCTGATCTCAAAATCCTGAAGGAAATCATGCCACAAGCAGATCAAGAAATAGATGGCACCAAATCAGCATTCTGCGATGCTACACAGTTATGACACAAAACAGCAGGATGTCAATGCAATTTTAAAGTGATGGAAAATACATTGACAGAAGCCTTTTAAAGTGTAACTGAGAAGAAAACGGACGGAAAGACCACGAGGGGAAAGCTGGGAATGCTCCCTCCTCCATGCCCTCCCATCTCAGCAAAACAAAAACGTAAGTGAACTACAAGGGGGACCTGTTGTTTAAAATCTGAATGGAAAAATCCAGACAACTCTCCCATGGCACTCACGGAGCAGAGGTTAAGAACGAGGGGCACAGTAGAAAGAGGAAATGCAAGATAAGCTGCTTAGATTCACATCTCCCCACTTCCTCTGCTTCGTAAGAACTGGGTCAGATTATAAACTTATGCAAATGTGTTTACTTTACATTTTATTTTGGTCTTAGCCACGCAGTTGTCAGCCTGTATCAACATGTCAGTCCGTTTGTGCAAACAATCCTTCCTTCACGGAAGGATTTCAGTAAAAACAGACAAAATGTTATGACATGCAAAAAACTTCCTAAACACGACAATGAAAGAAAAGCCACTAGAAGAGGATATGTTTTCCCTACCAATTACACAGCTTAAACCAAAAGAAATCCCCAGTACGTTTTTTTTTTCCCAAGGATAGTACGGTATCGGATCGCATTGCGTCATGCGCTGTCACGAAGCACCACGCTCGCAGGGTGGGTGCAAGGGAAGAAAAGCAAAGCCCATCAGCTCTGCCCATGTGCACTCCAAGCCACCCAGCACCACCAGCCTCTCCACCTCTTCCCCGTGTAATATCCACGGGTGTGAGAGGGATGTGGAAACAGCCCCCACAGTGATTAGCAGTGGGCACAAAGTTTGGAGAAATATTAGCACGGGTGCAGCCCTTCCAGTCCCTCCCAGAGGATATAAGGAATGGGTGGGAGAAGACATGGGAGGACTGAAGGTGGTTTGATGGTCGAAAGGCAGCTGCAGGGAGCAGGGACAGGGTTGGACCAACACGTCAATGTTACGTTTGCCCTGGAGACAGCCCTCGGCCCCTCTGCTTCCCCACTGATGTGGCAACATCTGGCCCCGGTCTATTGTATTCTCCTTTCGCGCTGCACCAGTCTGCAGCACGCAGGACTCCTCCACGCTCTCCTAGCTGCACAGCACTGGTGAGGAAGACCACGGCATCACAGCTTTGAGGCAGTGGTGTGCGGGGTCTCCAGCAACATGCTTGTGGGTCACAGGGACAGAGATGAATCTCAGGCTCGAACCCCAAAGCCTCGTGGGTGGGCACACAGGTTACGCAGCAGCGACGCAGCAGTGCAGCACCCTGTGCTGCCGAAGCCCAGGGGCCACGCTGGAGCCGAGATGCCCTCAGCCAAAGCCACCACCTCCAGATCATCCGTTTTTGATCCCTTCTCCTACCTCCCTCATAACCACAATTTTATGATGCCTAGAGGCAATCAGAATATTAAAAAAAAATCCGGACTGGCTCCTTACACAGTTTGCCCAGACGTGACCGAGTCTGAGGCCAAGCAGGGAAGTGAATCTGTTTCTCCTGGTTCTTTTTCCTACTTGGAAGCGCGAGTTTGCTTTGTCAGAGGCATCTGCTGATATTTTCTTCCAGGAAAAGAGAAGCAGCGGAGACTTCACCCCTGCTCAAGTGCTGACACTGAACAGGTCCTAAGCATTGGCAATTGCACAGTGCAACAAGGAGTAACGGCCCAGGGCTGCAGCTACAGCCACCAACTCACCTGAGCAAGCCAAAGCCCCTTTTTTTCCAGAGCTACTTTGCTACTCCCACAAACGAGGCTTTACACCGTCTATGCAAGGTGAAGTGCACCGTGCTGTTGTTGTAAGGCAAAATAGTAAGCAATAATTTAAGAGAAACAGCCACTTCACTGCAAATTCCATAGTGCTTGGTGCAAACTCCAACACGCCTGGAGCTGCCAGCCACCGAGACCTGCTACCAGAGTCACCAAGGAACCACCCAGGCACTTGGCACCAGCTCGGCTCTTGACGCAAGGTTCAGCTATGACTAAGGCGAGGGCACGCACATCCATAGATGCCTTCAGCTAGGAAACACTGATTGAGGCCTCTCCATTACCCTAGGAGCTCTCAAAATCTTCCAACAAGTAATTAAAAACATTCTGAGCGTGAAAGCGCCCCGTCCGAGACGGAAAGCACGCTAACGGCAGCTCCCAGCTTACCTCTCCTCGCTGCAGAGCTCCCCCAGGCAGCTGGCACAGCCGGTATCGCTGCTCGGGTGCACCCAGCATGGCCGAGGAGCCGTGGCCAGGTCTCCACCAGCACGCTACGCCCGCTCACAGGCAGTGCTGCCAGATCCCAGGCAGCTGTACCCCGCTGCAGCCCTGGCCCCGCTTCCCCCTCGTGCTGCGAGGCTGGTGCTCTGTTTCTCCGGAGCCTACAGAGGGCATCGTGGGAAGACAGTGGAGGATTCCCAAATCATCCGTGTCTCAGCTGGCGGGTGGGTTGGGTGGACAACTCGGGTGAGCTGCCCCGTTGGCGCTGCCCTGGACTTTGGGGGCGATGTCCCGGGGCGAGGAGCCGCTGGAGGCGGTGGGGGAACACCCAAGTGCTCGGTCTGCAGGGAAACGGACCCAAACCACGAAGAGAAAAAGGTTTGATCCCTCCCCTGCCAGGCGGGCTGGGTCTTTGTTGCAAGGGATTTCAGCTAATGTAATGAGAGTGGTAAGGGCACCGAGGCTAGCTTATACACAGGCTGCAATCTTGTTACTGTCAGCAGGCTGAAGCTGCCTGGGGTCAAGAATCACTAACTAATTACTAAATGAAATGTAGCTTTCGGGGCTCAGGTCCTCCTACTCTGCACATGCAGCACGTGAGAGCGGAGGTGGCTCGCTCAGGCACACAGCAGTGCCCAGCCAGCTCGGCACCCTCGGACATTTCAGTCGCGGCTCACCAGCGCTCCTGCCCTAAGAGCTGCAGCGCCGGCACAGACAACCCAGCACCTTTATTTGCCACGCCAGAGGCGAACGCTCAATGCACCTGCAGTGATCAGTCCTGCAAGGTGAGGCGGCCAAGGCTACCAGATCGCTCGCTGAACACAAGGGTTGCATTCTTCCTTCTTGCTGAACTGCCTGGTGAACGTTGGGGATGTACTACGCTTGCCTGGAAGACTCCATTGCTGGTCAGAGCAGGGACAGCGTTTTCTCAAGCTTTTGTCTAGTGTTCCTCAACACTACGATGCAAGAACTCACTTCTAAGGGATGGTAGCCTTGGTACCTACCCACCTTTTCAGGACTACCTCCTCTCGGGTGGCAGCAAGATCTGGATTCTAGCACGGGTAGAAATCAGTCACTGCTTACTCTAGAAATAGCCCTGGAACAGGCTGCCCAGGGAGGCTGTGGAGTCTCCTTCTCTGGAGATATTCAAGACCCACCTGGACAAGGTCCTGTGCAGCCTGCTGTAGGTGACCCTGCCTCGGCAGGGGGGTTGGACCAAATGACCCACAGAGGTCCCTGCCAACCCTGAACATTCTGTGATTCTGTTATGTGACTTTCTTGCAGATACAGACAGTAGTAAACATCCTCTAATTTTCCTCAATTTAACAGTGCTGTTTAATGTACTAAAGACACCAGGCCCGTTGAATTTATACAGATATCTAACTTCACCTACTGTCAGTAGGCACGTTGCTGCAACAGAACACATCTAACATGAGCCCTGATATGTACCCTTGCATAAATGCACCTTAAAGATTTATCAAAATATTCAAGTAGCTGCAAGGGGTATTTCAGGTACAAGGAAGGATGTGAAAAAAAATATAAAAGAGAAACGGATGTATACCTCTGATAACATATACTCCTCTTGATTATAAACTGACATGCTACTTTATTCAATTATCCAATAACCACCAAGCACTAAACTTTAAGAAAAAACATGCCTGTTAGAAAGCAGTTGAACATGTGTCTTAAAAGAATGCAATGACATTTTAAGACTTAAAACCTTGCAAGTTTAATTTGAAACATCAGATCAAGAAGCAATAAATCAGGAGAGACCACAAGTAACACAGCTTCTTTGCAGCTGGTACCTTAGAAGAAATATGAGTAACTAAATGTGACACGCATTGGGCAGGTTCAATACAGCATCTACACCTAAAAAAATATTTTATAGCAGCATATTGAAGCCAGAGGGAAACCCATATGGCAAATGGGATGCAAGTTGGGCTTGTTCTTGCAAATTCCAAAGTGGCTTCTTATAGAATCATACTGGGGAGAGTAATTCAATCTGACTTCAAAACCTGCTACAATTCTAGTTTATAAGCAACATTAAAAAAAAAAAAGGAAAAAAAAAGAAGAAAGGCAAGACCTACAAAAAGGTTTTCCGTGTACTAAGCAGCAGATCACTGGCAATAAAATTACACTGGTTTTCCTTTAAAGAATCATTTCTAGTACTCACTATATAACAAATCCAAACACCTTAGTCTTGGGAAGGTTTGGGCTAAAAGTCTCGATCTGAATTTCGTCATTGACTGCTGGCCTCATAAAGGCACAGACTTCTAATAATAACTTTTATAGTCCTTAAAGAAGGAATTTTTCAGGATATGCAGTGCATGCACTTGTAATATCTGAAGAAAAAGAGCTTGCACCAGTCCTCATCTTACCAATAAACCATTGTACTTAATTGGCACCTTACATCTTATGCTTTACAAGTACAGAAAATAACTTGTAGAAGTTGGTGTTTATGATGGAAACATGCATGTGCCAAAGATTATCCAAAACTCAGGGAGACTTCTGGGTGTGTGTAAGACCTTGATCACTGAACAGCAGGACCTGGACTAGTAACCTATTTTTGCAGGAAGGAAAATAGTTTTCCCAGTGCTGCGTTGTCTTTCTGGACATGCACTGATGGAAGTAGCAGATAAACTTGTAGGAATATGCTTGTTTCAGGTCATCTTCACACTGTAGATTAAAATTTCTGACCTATTTCCTCTCTCCTGCTCACACCAATGTGGCATCAGTGACTGAACAACACAGAATGCCTGATGATCAACTGGGAATCCCAACTGACCATGGATTTAAGAGGACTTGGGTGAAACCTTTGGAATAGAGACCCTTGAAATTTCCTTGAAATGTAACTTGCAATTCTAGAATAGCTTTCAATGCCAGTGTCAGGTTAAGCTGACAATAGCATGACATTTCAAGTACACAACACATATTTGCAGCTACAGCTCTGACTTCAGACCTTAGAACTCAACATACACACAAGCCCAACAATACTGCTTTGCTAACAGCAGTACTTAGCACTTAAACAATACCTCCAAACTCCTTAAAAGTCATTTATATGTATTAACTCTCCCAGCATTGAGAAAGAAGAGTGATTCAGTGCTTCAATAATTTAGTATAAGACTATTGACCTGAGACACATTAAAACAAAAAGTAAAATCAAGATGTCAAAGACCCAAGGACTGAATAAAAAATTAATCTTTAAAAAGAAAGAAAAACCTTATTTCCCATTTCTTTTGTAAGGTAATTGTTTTTATCTAAGTGCAGGTTTCAGCAAGGCTTCTAACAGACCTAACAAATTTAATTCTGAAGCAAATTAGCATGGGGCAAGTTGTGAAAGGTCTGCTTTCCGTTTGGTTGAATGAAAAACTTTTATAGAAAAAGTAATCTTTTTGGGATATCTTCGCAGTGGTAGAACATTATGTTAAATCAGCAGTTTACAGTGAAGTTGTCTGGTGTTTTATTTTTTGGTTCCACATTTCAAAGAGTAACCACAACATTAACTTTCCTTGATGCTGATGTTGCAGGTGGCCAATTGCTATTGCCCATTTCCAAGCCAGTAGGGTCATAAAATAACATGAAATGTGAGTCATGGAAGATTTGTGGTTCATAAAACACAGAAATTTTAGCCTCTAAATTTTGCTTTTTGCTTTAGTTTCAAATATAGCCAGAACTCAAAAAAACAGAGACACCCAAGTCCGCCAAGTTCTATGCCATTTGGGAAAATGAACACATGCACTCTACTGGCTGAGGTGTGTGAACCCTGGGGTAACATTGGAAAGAAACCTGTTGACTTCAGCCAGAGATAGACTAGGCCATGGCTAAACATCACTAAGTTTCAAATTATACTGGAAATACTTAATACTAAAGGAATTACGCTCTTCATTTGAAAGAGCCACTGGTTCTTCATGCTGAGATAATCTGCACAAGGCCAAATTCTGTGCTGCCTTCCATTCTATGAAGTCCCATTAACTGTCAGTAGAAAACATAGCCCATAAGTTCTTCTGTAAGTTTATTTTTTCTGGAAACAGCAATTTTATTCATGTATGCAAGCCAGCACACTCCAACAATCATAGGTTATACTTCAATCCTTAATAATGTATTTGGCATTGTAAAGCGAACAGAGACGCTACCTTGCTGAAAAAATTATAACCTAGATGCAAGATGGGGCTATACAATGGAAAAGCCTTTATTTTTTTTCTTTATTTGCAAAGAGTTGGTTTTTATTTCATAAAAGCACTAGATAGCATGCAAAACATTGCTGCAGATGCTCTGGACAGTCAGACAGTTAACAGCATTGACAAGAACATCTACAACCAGATCGCAGAAGAAATTTTTCTGCAGGAATAACAGCTCTCTAAACTTCAGGATAAAGCAATGTCTACTATGGAGAACAAGCTTCTGGTCGGTCTACAGCACCCTCAACCCCGCATTACCTATCTGACACAGGAAAGCTTCTTGTGACCTTCTTTCTGTCTCTATTCATAGAAAGAAAGAAGGGAAAGCTTTATGAGTGCCATCCAGCAGAGCTGCACCAGAGATCATCAAGAAGTTAAAGCAGTCTTCACATGACGAAATGTGAACCCCTACATGTATCCTTGAAGCTGGAAACTTCTTTTCCACTTCAGCTCTGCTCTCCAGCTTTTAGCAATGATGTAACCAAACAAGATCAACTCCTAACACCGAAGCCTTCTGTCTGCTCTTCTCAGAGCTTGTAAGGTTCCACATCCAGTGCTGCCTGCTGCACTCCAAGCCTGAACCAGCTGGAGACTTTGAAAACAAGCAAACTAAAAGTGGTAGCATTTTTACAAATAAATGAAATAAATCCCCAGATGGGCCCCACTAGGTGAAGAAGTTAAGGTGGTAATGATATTCAAACACTTCGCTTGCTGCAAAGAAAATGAAGACAAATCTATTCTCAATGTCCATGGGAAATTAGATGTGAAGTCATAAGTTTTTAGTCATATCAGGGACATTTTAGACATTAGAGAAAATGTTTAATAAACAAGAATTTAAGCCATCCTGGAAGAGGTTGCTCAAGGAGCCCTGTGGAGTCTTCAGTGCTGAAAGCCATACAAATGTCTGTCAGGAATGACATGTACAGCTGATTTATCCTTGGACATAGGAAAGCCTGGATGGCCTTCTGAAGTCCCTTCCAATCCCATGACTCTATGATTCATCTGACAATTGATGTTAGATTTGGACTACAATATAGGAATTTCATATGCTGGATATGAGCCAAGAAGACAACTATTATTCTGCAGAGAACACTATAAATCTGAAAAGAAACAATGGTTAAGGTGAAAAAAATTCAGCCTACAAAAATGACAACAATATCAATATATAAACCATTAACATTGCAGAGCTTAGCAAGAAGGAGGGAGGACAGAAAGAATCTGGTTTAATTTTACTTAAGCACCAGTTTGCAAATCTCAGCCAAATGTCCTTTTCTGATAACAAGTGAACACAGCTTTTATTTGAAACTGCAGAGACACATATGCAGGAAAAGAAATCAATGCCTTTAAAGACATTTCCATTTCCAAACAAAGAAACTGCCCTATTATGTTCAAACACCTTACTGCATAAAAAAGTTTTTACATACTTTTTACTGGGTTTGTAAATTAAAGAGTTGCAATAAGTTACTTAGATCACATCTAACTTATTATGTTCTACAAAAGCACACAATGCGCCTTCTTGAAGCTATCAGTTTAAAAGTGTATGGAAAAGAAGCTTCAAATGTGAAACAGTGGTTTAAAGCCTCATCACATTTCAGCGGGGCTGGTGTGAACAGAAAAATTGTTGCATTCAGTCTGAGATCTAAGTCTGTCCTGACTGCCCTGCTTCCAGCTGGTAGACAGGCCCAAGAAGGGCCTGTTTACCTCCTTCTGCATCGAAATTCATTAGAATGTCTCTTCTCATGAAATCTGAGCCCCATCCAACCTTCAGCCTCTCTTTATACAGTGCATCTGTTCAATGAACATATCAACAATTACTCTATTAGCAGGGAAAAAAATTGGTAGGAATAATAAAATCTTTCCATCATGTCCATAAAGCAAAAGTTTTCCTATCTCCTTCTAAAAGGCCAAAATGGAGTAAGGCACAGCACTGCAATGGTCTTGTGAAGGTGTTCTATAGACGCTTGATCCTGGCAGTCGCATCAACTTGTCTATTGCATTGGCCTAGCTCTCCTGACGGGCAGTGAAAGATGGGAAGTGAATACCGATTTCACGTCACTGCCAGGCAGAGATGATCCCTAGCAAGGAGAGAAGAGGCACTGAGGAGCGGAGAAGAGTACGGTCACACAGGCAGAAAAAATATAACTAAGAACATATGATGAAGGCTGTCAAAGGCCAACCAATACTCAGCTGTACTGGCAATATGGCTGAGAATTGCAACATCTCCACTGATGAATTCTACAGCTTTAACTGAACAAACTTCAGGAGATTTTCTTTGAATTTTTCCCCCCCTCATATAAGAGCAGACAAATAATCTGAGAATGACTGAGGTTCTCACAAACCTCTTTTGACTGACTTTCACCCACAAAGGCGGTTGTTGAAGAGTCATTCTTCCCCGCGCCCTCTCCTCATTTTTTAAGCTTTGTTGTTTGCAAAGTGTTTTATATTTCTCCCCACTCAAGTGCCTCACTCAATCTGTCTAGTTGCAGTCTAGGGCAATTCTCCTTTATATGAGATCCCAAAAACCGCTCTGGATGACAATACTGAAAGTGAGCAGGTCAGAAAGGCGCCAATTATCCAAGTGTTTACACAGATGTGAATAAAAATTTGCAGCGTTGATATCAGAAACAGAGAAATGTATTCTTCACTTTTCTAAGATAAAGCATTAAAGAAGATTTCAAAAAAAACACACATGAAAAGAGCTAGTTCTTCAAATGCTGCTGACACTTCACATGCCATTACCTCTTTTACATATCTCTTACGTATACAAAAATTTTTCATGTTTTCTCCATTTTATTTTCAGCTCCTTTTGCATGGAGTTTCTACCAGAGATCTCTTTTTTCAATGACAGATTAGGAGAATCATCCCTCTCCTCTCCTTAAATTAGCTCACCACCACCACATTGAGATACTTTTTAACAGACCAGTGTACTGAAGTCTTAATTGAGATTAAAATTTGATCTCTGTCGACTTTATTCTGACAACCAATTTCAGCCATGAAGGACAGAGGACAGAACCCAGCCAGTTTCTCTGTTTTGTGCCTGGTCACACATTTTATTCCATGAGTAGTATATCTGAGGTGAGCAACAGAGAAAACAATGTTGTCTTACTTCGATTTTACTTAATTCAGCAGAAAGACCGCCAGTAACTTCAGGGAGACCTGAACAGGGAACTAGGTCCCAAAGCAAGCTCTTCATTTGCAAGCACTTGCCAGGAGACTTCTGTGCACTCGATACAGAGCTCTGCAGGCCCTGAAAACCAGTTTAGGACTCGGGGCAATTTTAAACTCTGCAGAGAAGGTCTAAGCCAGATATGCCTTGGGGTATCAGGTATCAAAAAAAGCAACAGTATGCCTCAGTTCTAGAAGGTGTCTGTGAACAAAAGGTTCTTAATTAACTTAGAAATAGGAAAAGAAACATTAAACCTGATCTTTGATTAGTATCAATGGGATTAAAAAGTTCAAAGAATATTGTAGTGCTTGGGGAGGGGGTTTGAGAAAATAGCAGTAAAATCCATACCATTTTCCCCTTAAGCAGAGTCTCTTTTCCTAGACCAGGAACAACCACAAAGTCAATCCATGAAACTGTCACAGGAAGTGTCAAATTGGAATGAGAGTTCTGCAAACCACAAAAACTCCCCTTTTAGACAAATAATCTCCGTTCCACCAATCTAGAAATAAGCACTGAGGGGGTAAGAGAGAAGGACAGAAAACTGCTTTTCCTAGTGAACCCACAGATATAGCATAGACATAATTCTAGCAAAAGGAGGTCTGGCCAGTTGCACAAGATTTCCTTTTCTCATGGAGATTAGTAAAACTGTGTTTTTCCAATACAAGACAATTATAAGGATAATCTATACCCAGAACCAGTAAATAGGGAGTAGAAACCATTGCACTGAAAAGTGCAAAGGTACACAAAAAGAAAGTTCATTGGTCTTGCTGAGGAAATTCCTGGAATATTTGAAGCTTGTGGTACATATCCAAGTCTGCTGATCATGGAATGCTTAGGCTTCAGTTTTAAAAAGATACCTCCAAAATCACATGGAAAATAAGTGATCATTGAAAAAATTTTGTGAGCACAAACATTCATGAACAGAAACCAAGCACTTCAGTACCCAACTATTTCAAGGAAAAAAAAAATAGAACTAAATTACATCTAAAGGCATCAGAATGAGGATTTTTTTTTAACATCATGTATAGTTTCTGAGGAATCTAGCTGTGAAGACAAAGAGATAAAGATAAGGCAATTATTAAAAATAAGATTATATGTATATATAGACTAGATACGCGTATCACTAAACAACTCCAAATCAATATAGCATTGTTTTGACAAGTATCAGCAAATCCTAAACCCTCAGTATCTACCTCCAGGATCCACAGCACAGGAAGCTAAGGCGGCAGTAAAAGCACAAAGACCTTTTTGCATAGCAAGGTCTATAGCGGAATTCCTGCTATGCCACAGCATCAGAGTTCGTGTCACCCAGCCTCAGAAGTGCATTGCCACACAGGCTCAGACAAACAGCATCAGGATGTCACGTGTTACAGGTTACAACACAGGAGGCCTTCTTCTATGCCTCAAACACTGTTCCTAGTATTCCCATAACCGCAGTCACTGCACTGCTATTCCCAGTGGCCATGGATCCCTTCCCTGCCAACAGGTCTCCATGCTCCCCAGCTAAAACAAGTATTTACAGCGAAATATTTACTTGTTAATTGAATCATGCATTACCCTGTGCTGCTGCTTAGCTAATTTGTTCACAGTATCGCATTGACACCTACTACAGTGAAGCCACAGCTGTGTTAGTTTTTAGACTTTGTTTTTTGGTTTGGGAGTTTGTTTGTTGGGTTTTTTTTCTGTTTGTTTTTTGTTTTTTTTCCCATCCATCAGCTAGACCTCTCCCATGAATCTTTGCCATGTTGGCTTCAAACCTGAGCTCTGAATGACTAGTGAAGATAGTGAAGACATGCAGCGAGTCTGTCTAAGAAGCAGGACCCAATTCTATTGCTGTCCATGGATTTCTGAAATGTTGTCTTTCCTCGTCTCTTAAACAGCAGAATGTGAAGGGAACTTGGAACTTGTCAAATCACATGTTTACCATCTTTTTCTTCCCCTGTATTTCTTCATGGCAGTATTCAATCTACTGAACTCTGTTGAAAGGCTCATCTCCTGCTTCCTGAGGTTTTGTTTTGGTTGTGGTTTTTCTGAGGGTGTGAGTGCTTATTTTCAGTTTAGAAGTTTTTTTTGCTCAATACCTTAATTCCTAAGGTGACTGCTGAGATGATCTACTGCTTCTTCCTGCCTCCTCTGTCCCCCCACAACAATGACAAAATGTTCCAATGGCATCATTGTTGGATGCATTTTAGCTGTATGAGAGTACAGTGATGTATTCTACAGACACTATTACTGATGACTGAAACAATAAATGCATGGCTTATGATGCACCAGACTACTTAAGTAAGGCCAGACAAGCACAGGTAAATAATGCTTTTATGATTACTATTATGATGTTTCCATAAGGGAGAGGAATGTCTTAAGGTAAGGAGTTAAGTTTTAAGCTGTTTTTTAATCAGTCTATTTTCATAGGGTCACAAAAGTGAACTAGCTTACACTGGCTAGAGATCTGGTAGCACATCTTTCTGAAAGTTTTGGCAGCTCAGTGTAAACCCATTAATCATGAACTACAGTTCTCTGAAATCTGCAATCACAATGACCCTGTATTATTTATTCCATTTCTTATCTGGCAGGAAAAACCAGCCTCCAGGAATCTGCCTGGTGAGGTACAGGACAATGGACGATTTCTGCCTCTGAGGCAACCCTGTCATTCCAAGTATGAGGCTGTTATCTGAAACCAGAGGTAGAGTAGCAAGCAAGAGTTTTCTTGTTTAGATTAAATAGCATGGCCCTGTTTTTGAGTAATGCAGATATTTGAAAGCATCTTTTTCATTGCTTTAATAGATAATCTTTAAACAGAGTAATCCAGACAAATTCCACACGAGATCTATAATTTGAAGGGAGGACAGGGAGCCCAAACTTCCAGATTCTGTTTCTGATCTTGATTCCCTCTCAGTTCATGATCTTTTCCTGCCCCTCCATTCTCTCCGTGCATCTCCCAGTTGGTACAAGAATGTTATTCATCTCAGAGATGGCTATGAGATTTGTTTTGTTGTTTTTTTTTTTTTTTAAAGTATACTTCATAACTCTGGATCGGAATGATGATGCAAGAAATCAGTAGGGCACGAGCCTTTGGTTTTCAATCATCTTTACTATTTGCACAGTAAGTGCCATTCACATCAACTTTGTATGACCAGGAATGCCAGCCAAAAAAATTCTACATAAGCAGCCGTTAGCAAACAGCTGTTCAGACATTCAGAAATACAGATTTGCTATAAAATAGATTATAGAAATTATGCAGGTTGTCATGAGGTGCCCATTGCAGCTTTATGCTTTGTCATTAAAGCAAATATCACAATCCACTCTGAAGTTCTAAAGTGTGTGGCCAGATGCAGTTTTGTTTTGAGGACATTTCAGTCCAAGTGATCAGAGGCAGCATTGTTGCTTATGTGTGGTTCTACAGCATACATGTGAATGATTCATCCAACAAGGGACAAAGAAAACAGCTTTGCTAGAATCGTATAAGATGACATTACACAGTATGTTCATCAAAGCACCAGTATTTTTAACACATAGTCATGAACACAAAGAGAAAAATAATTCCCTTCTGAAGGAGCCAGAAAAAAAAGAAAAAAGAAATAACAGCAAGGGCAATTCCTACAATCAGGACAGACACCAAAAAGACTTGCTGCTGCCCTATTATGTGTTTTTAAATTTCTGATGGGGAATAATAGCAAGAATAAATGACAGAATGCAGCAGAATTCCAAATAAGAATTGGTTTGTTGGTTTGACAAAAGCAGCTTTTCCCAGCACCATTATCTAAGCCCATGAGATATCTGAAAGAATTATTAACCACTTACTACAAAGAAGCAAGTGCTCCTGTGCTGGAAAAGACAGACACTATCTGGATTTATAGGTGCTATGCTTGAATCTGGGAGAAAATACAAAGTAGATGAATTTTTACAGGTTTACAATTGCAAATACTTTAAGCAAAACTTGAACAAAGGAGAAAATTGCCCAATTTGAAATGGTTTCTTGTAAGTCTAAAACTTAGGCCAATTTCCTGAGGTTGGCAAGCATTTCAGTTACCACTGCCATCCCTAATCACAGCAAGTTTTTCCTTCCAGTATTGGCTTTTCTTTGAATTTGAAACCCAAGCTTAATGCAAATCCACATCAAGCAGAAACAGGATAAAACAGATCTATGCTGAGCCTGTATGGGTAAAGCTGCAGAGATTCTTGCTGCTCTAGTCACAATAATAATTTTTCTGCTGAAAAACTACTGGTCCAGTTCAGCAAGTGACTGCTTTGCTCCTGTGCCACACAAAGCCACATAAAAATGAAGCTAGCCTTCTGTTAGTTTTTTTAACATATGTTAGCTGGGACACAGCAGCATAAGAAGCTTGTAAAATGAATTAAGCAGACAAATGCACTGTATTTGTTTTCAGTTCAACAGGAGGCTCTAATACTGAATGCATATGAAGGAAGAGACATGCTAAATTGAACGAGCCTGAAGGTTTAAAGTGATATTAATTCCACTTGCATTCAACCATGTGGACCCAATGATCAAAGGGATTTAGAAGCAAGAAGGAAATAATGGAAATATCAACACTCAACAATACTCCATTGCCTCAGGGCAGCACAGGACAGTAACAGATGTCAGGGGAGCAGCAGGGCTATCTCTTCTCACATCAAAAGGAGACAGGAACTACAGCAACACTGGATTTTCATGCACCAACCTCAAATCTTCAAGACGCTGTTATGAAAAGGTGCCAAATGCACCTCCACCCTTCTGCTTTGTAAGCTTAGATACTTTCTATATGAAGCACCACTAGTGATAGTCACTCTTCGCGTGACTTTGAAGAGATAAGACAAGAGCACCAGAACATCATTGTAGTGACTGACAGCTAACAGATAGGTCTCTGAAGAGACCAGACAAGACTGCTGAGTAAGCGTTTATTTGACCAAGAGCACTTGCCACACGAGAGCAAATCTTTGGTTTAAGCTGTTTAAAAAAGCCTTCCCAGATCCAGCATATGTATTTGGCATTATCCAGAAGCAGTTATGAACTAAACTAGAAACAGTAGCTGATTTAAACTTTTTTTTTAATTAAAAAAAAAATAAATCCAGATTCAGAGCAACTTTTTTCCAGAAAGTTTCTCCACTAGCACATAAGAAAATCTTCAATTACTCATTATTGTATGTTCTTATGCTAGCAGTTAGTTTTCTGTCCGGGGGGGGGTAATCTTTCTTATCTGGTAGTGCAGAAGAAAAAAAAGAAAAAGAAATTCACTGCCTAAAGATTCTCCAAATAATGCTTTTCCAAACTAGAATAAGAATAGACAATATGGAAAACAACTGTTCTTTTATTTTGGTTTTGTTTTTTACTGTTGGTTGACTTATATTCTTCTACATATATGGGGGGGAGAGGGTGGAGAGGAAATCACAGGAAAACGTTCTAGGCAAGAAAATAACTCCCTTATAGATAGCAAGTGCTACCTACGATATTAAATTATTAAGACACAGTAAAAGACTATCCAGTTGGAATACTAAGGAGATTTAGGGCATCAGTGATTACCCACTTTATTTTTATACAAAGTAGAAGTTGAGACTGCTAGTCTTGAAGTGACACGCTGCCAAAAGACTGAGGATTACCACGTGGCTATGTCATAGCTTTTATTCTTTGCTTTGCTTGCCACTGATATAATGTAAGATGTCACATGTGGACTCACTGACAGATGATCTTGTGATGCTTGCTCCTCAGAAAGAACATTAGAGAAGACAGGCTTTCTATATAGTTGCATAAAATACGAATTTTTGATAGTAGCCTGTCTTGCAGCAGATATGCTTCAGTGTTTTCTACTTGCTGTAGTGACCTAAGTGCTTATGGTTTCATGCCCAACTACATTGCACTGCTACAAGACAGACAACAGGTATCAAAGCTCAAGTGAAGACTCTGGACCTCTAACCGTGTTTTCCAAATGGCTGCCCAGCTTTCTGACACAGCAGAGCTAGATGATGCCAAATCCTTAACGGTCAAAAGGCAACCAAATATTCTCATATTTGAGGGGGAAATGAATGACTCAGTAGCTGGAAAGAATCGAAGTCAAATCTCATCCACAAGCCACTTCTCTGGCAGTCCTGGTCATCACCTCCTCAGCCTGCTAAGGTTTGTCGGAGACTCTCTCATAAATAAGCCTTTGTCCATAACAGTAAAGAACATCGAAGCTTGCACAGAAAGAGTTTAGCCAAGTTCAGTATGATTACATTTCTGAATTAAACTAATCATGACAGTAAGTTTTCACAGTATTAGGTCCTGAGTTGTTCTCTACATTCTTGTAGAAAGACAGATCACCTGAAGGCTGGTATATTAAATTTTTTTAATTATCCACCAGGCCTTAATTTTGTTAAGGAACACCTGACACTGCCAAAAGCTTCAAGTTTAGAGCAAGTAGTCAGAACTGGTCATGTAATGAATAACTTCATACTTAGCTTTAGTATTTAACATGCCTCAACTTAAAATGGGGTTAATACACTGAGTTGAAGTTCTGCTGAACTGAATGGGAAAGTTCCCCTGATTTAACAGACTTTTGATCATACCTTTTGGCAAACTTCATCAGTTATGCTCTTTCAGGTTCTTGTGAGACATCCATCCAGAAAAATGGAAAGTATTCTTGCAATAACTGGGGATTGTTGGAAGAGTATTTGATGAAACACTCCTCCTTAAGTGTGCTTTTTTTGTTTTTAAAATAGAAATTGATTTGGAGGACTAGAGGATTTGGATTTTGTTGTTCTCAAATGTTTAAGTTCTTTGTCTTTCTGCCCTAAGTCTTAAAAAGTGCTAGTCGTAATTTTCCTGATGCCTTGCGGCATTTTAAAGATATTTTAAATTTACTTTGGGAAGGTCCTGTGGTACCTTATAAATC
>Ga0181612_165664_pt1 | contig 17376 bp, 10 predicted proteins | sample HoacroProtozoa21_FD_119630 | JGI IMG/M metagenome (GOLD analysis project Ga0181612, IMG submission 119630) | Hoatzin crop microbial communities from Cojedes, Venezuel. Combined Assembly of Gp0051906, Gp0051904, Gp0051908 | reverse complement strand
TACCCTGATGTAACTTGAGGCCATTGCCTCTCATCCTATCTCTAGTTACTTGGGAGAAGAGACCAACACCCACCTTACTACAAATGCCTTTCAGACAGTTGTAGACAGTGATAAGGTCTCCCCTCAGTCTCTTCTATTAAGACATGATGCTTTCATTTTTGTACAAAAAATTTTGAAAAGAGGTGAAGGAAAAGGGATCCTAACAGGTAATTAGTTATCCAATTAGCAGCATATAGAAAGCTGGCCTCAATAGCAGGGGGGATATGTATTTTGTTTATCATTGAGAAATGCTACTCAGAGTTCAGTCTTATAATAAAGTACCATTGAGTCATGTGTAATTAAGAACAGGAAATATGAAAAGGCAATATTTGCTGAAGTACTTAAAGTTCAGCTGTTAAAACAGGAATTTTAACTTATAATTTTTTAATAATATTTTTGAGTTAAGTAGTGTTTTGGACTTACAGGTGTTTAAATTTCCTAAGTGTGGTTAATTTATAATGATAGGTCTGGTTAAGAAGTGAATTCCACTATGCTTACACAATCTTTTAAAGCCTGTAAGCTACAATGGAATTTTTCACACGAAACGGTTGCAACTGAAGACACTGAAAACATCTGTCTGCGTGAAAGTGTTGTTCTTCGTCTGGTAAAATTATAGCCTTATGTATGTCTGATCCTTTAGTCATCCTGCAGACAAATGCCCCATTGACCTGAACAGTACATGACTAAGCTTTGTACCAGACTGTAAAGAAAATGAGATATGACATATTCTGCACACCTGAGCCATCATTTTGCTCATGAATGTCATAAAGCTAAATACGGAATCATCCTCAGAAGATCATATTAAATACTACATGGGGTGCACAAGTATAGTAAGTTCATGCCACTGTGTAGAAATCAATGTGGCCATAGCTACCACACATTCTATTGCATTGAATAGCTATTCTAATTAATTTAAACTCTTGGCTTAGTTGAAGGACATAAGTTTTCTCCCTGGGGCTATACACCACTTACTTTAGTCTTTGGGTCTTCCAAGCATTTTCTGTAAGTGAAGCTGACTTGCAAAAGGTGGATGCTTTGAAAGATGTTTTCTGAGGGTCTGCATACCTCATCAAAATGTGCTTAACCAGCTCTGCACAAGGGCAGTTTGAAAAGCTACTTTGCAGGTAGGATTCCCTACAAATGTCCTCTTCTTCCATCTGGATTTTTTGGGGGGAGAGGAAGAAGAACAATTTTCCTTTTTTTCCAGGATTTACACATCTCTCAGCATGGTTGGGTGGGTTAGAAGCAGATCGTTAGATGCAGAGAGGTCTTAACGAATGGATGCTCTGTGTGAGCAGATTTGCTGGTGATGTGCTATGCATCTACCAGCCTGGGATGCATTGGATTACAAGGAACGTACACCCACCTTTCTATGTGAGGTCTTCTCTATACTTACGGGAGAGCATGCCCTTCAAAATTGCAGCACATGATGTCTCCGGAGCGTGGCCGCTGATACCCTCCTGAGACAACTGTGAACAGACTACAGAGATCTCCATGAGGGCTAGAGGGCAGGGAGCATAGGTTTCACATAAAGCAGTCTTAGTTTTAATCACATACCTTTCAACAATGCTGCTGTTTCACTGTGAAAGAAGTAGCTGAAGTTAAACACATTTGCATGACTCCAGAGATACAGTCCTGGTATGGCTCACACCTACTTGAACAGTCAAAGACTTCTTGATTGAAAGCTAATATGGTTGCTATAGTTGACTGACATCTTTGGGGATAACCTACACTTTTGATCTGGCTTTCTGTGCAACCACAAGTCCTCTTTGGCTCATTTCTCTTATCTCCACTTACATCAAGTCTTAACTATTCTCTTAGTAGAGTTGTTTCTGAGGATTCAGGTTAATTTCCCTGCTGAAGCAACCTGTATTCTTCACCAATGTGATGTTGCCATCTGTCTCATTCCTGACTCATCCTGCTCAGCCACACCTTCTCCTAGGAATACGTATACATTCCCAGATGGACACCCAGACACTCAATGGCATTAGCTGTCTGAGCTAATTTCGTGACCTTCTGTTTCACCTCCTCATAACAAGATGACTTAAAAGTGAAAATGAAGATGTTGTGAGACTCAGAACTTAATCCTTCAGAGATAGGCTGTGTGCAGTCTCATCAATCTTGTGATAATATTTGAAGAAGTATGTCTGTGCCCTAACAGTTATCTGTTTCATCCAGTTATACTGACTGCTCTGAAGGAAACTGCTCTAACTACTGTCACCCCCTTCATGCTCTCAGACCATCAGGACAACAGCAGTAGTACTATTCTATGGCCCGCCTGACACTTTCACATGGTGCCCAGCATCATGGCATTTATGGACTAGAACTGCTGCTTTAAGATGTGATCGTACTTAACTTGTCTCTCCTGGTACTGGTTTTCTAAATGACCGCACAGAGTGCATTCCCTTCTGCAGACCTGGCCAGCTAGGTCCTCCAGGACAGACTTGAAAACTCATTCATGGATCCACTGCTTGTATGTGGATTCGTGTGTAGGTGTAGAAATTTAAAAGCTCTACAATGCTAAAATATTTTATAGTGCAAATTGAATGTGTGTCAGGCAATGGAGTATGATTTGCTCTAATTTTGACATAACGAAAAATAGGAAAGAGACTGGTTAGTCAATCTCAGTCTCTGATGCTCTGCAATGTTTGAGACTGGAAATATTTAGGATGACACTTCACACTTAAATTGCTAGTGAATGCACAGAGTTGGCAAAACAAGATGTCCGTGCATCATGTTCATTGGCCTTGGCCATCATTCTTCTCTCCGTTTTTTCCATGAAGGGTGTTGTTCTGCTATATGAAATCAGCGGTAGATGAGATTAGACCAAATACAGTTAGAAGGAGAAAATATCTATCAGAATCTTAGTCATAGTAGAATGAAGAGTGAGATAAAAAAGACTCATCTGCCAAATCAGTGTAATTAACAGCTGAATAGCCTTCTTTGCAGTAAAAAATCACCATATGCAGTGATAACAAAATGGTATCATATGCTATTAGTAGAAGTGAAATAATCTAGCATGTTCTACCAACTGCTGTATGTGTGTAACCTGGTAGAACCTGTTTGTTATTCTGCTAATGATGTATTGTGTTTTTACAGAAATGTTCTCACCCACATTGCAAGTTAATGATATCCTTGCCTGCGAATATTTGAGAACTGCTTTTTAAATAGATATACATCTAGATATTACAGTGATGGACTTATGAAATGGAGATTAAAGAGACGTGGGTATAGACTGACTAGAGAGACTAAGAGATTTTCCAAGTTAAAATAATTGTTGTTTAAAACCTCAAGTTAACTTACTTTAGAATTAGGACATATTGTAAGTCCAGACCATCTTCCTGACTGTAAATAGTTGTGTGTCAGAGAGGGAAAGAGAGAATATCCAACCAGTCCTTCCAAGGATCCAAGGATCCTTGACTTCTGTGAGTCATGACATGCTTGATTTAAAGAGGTTTATTCTGACACAATATGAAAAGAGCTGGAAATCCCCTTGCACGTGAGAGAAGTGCCTGTGCACTACAAGCATGAACAGCAGCTGTTACGGAATTTACTCTGTGAAGTAGTTTTGAGAGGTCCAGGACAGGAGGTAAAAGAACCTCTGTGTGCTCAAGTCTTGTTTTGACTTGTTTGCTACCACACATAATCTATTGAGGGCTTCTCTGCAGCTCACAATGGTAAGGCATGGGAAGTTCCGGTCATTGTCATTGCCATTCTTGGCCCTGCTACCAGATCAGGGTATCTTCGTCTGAAACTGCTTCTGTTCTGTGGGAACCACCATTGGTACACTGTTGTGGCTTATTTTTAATCACAATAGGTTCATAGTGGGAACTGGAATCAGTTCCTAAAACTGTGGCAGTCCTGAAGCAAATAGACAAGTATAGATGTATTAGATGAGGAGAGTCCAAGGTGTTTTCACCGTGTGAAATCTCTAAGAGAAGCTTTGGAGCTGTATTCTTAAACATGTCATTTTGTGCAGTCTGAATTTTATTTGCACAACCAAATATTCAAGCTGGAAGTGGTAAAGCATCAAACCCAAATCAAATTTAAAAAACCCAAACAACAAAAATTCAACTTACAGGGTGCCAACTACGCTGGGTGCCAGAGGAGGTCGGAGAAGTTGCATACTGCTGCACAGAGAACAGGGCTGTTACTATGTTACAGCTCTGTGGGGTTTCTAGCTCCCACTTTTACATTTCTGCTCCTCTGTGTGGATTTCTGGCTGAGGTGACTGAGGTAATAACTGATTATGCACAACGTTTCATTAGCAAACCACAGCAAACCTGGGTTCTCTTCCCCTTTGGACTCTTGTCATTGCTTACAGGTTCTCTTCAGCAGGAGGAAGTGCCAGTCCTGTCTAAAAATAGGGCAACTACATTAAAAAAACCCGCACATTAAGTTCTATGATAAAAACATACAGAAACGTTTGATTTGTGAGGGCAAACTACAGAATGCATAGGAGCAAGCCCTAACAGCACTTCTGGCTCTCACTTCCTGGTGGTCACATCACACATGCCAGAACTCTGTTCAGATTATCTTCCACCAAAATAACCTCCTTTTTTCAATCTCCGAAACTGCAGAAAGACCATCTCTTTACAAGTAAGGCAGCAACAGCATCCACTGATATGTGTGTGTGTGTGTGTTACTTTAGTGTAAACTCTAACATCCGTCTGGAAGACAAACATTAGCCAAGATGTGCTGTGTAGGAACAAACCACATGAAAAATTGGAGGAAGGAAAGCAGGAAGCTGCAAGCAATCAGCAGAGGCTCTGTACTAGCAATTGGAAGTAAATATCAACTTAAGCAAAATAAATGATCAACAAAAATGATGAAAAATGCAGGGCTAATTGTGCAGCTATAGCCATTTATAACTTGTACTTTTCATCTTTGAAGCACGTAATATAGCTTTTTATTAATCAAATCACAGAGATTTTGCTAAAGGAGAACTTTATTATTGACATGTCAGGGCTGGAGAATTGGTGACTCACAGAGATATTTCTTGAACATTATGAGAAGGATTAAAAACCTCCAGACTAGCGATATTCTTTTCTTAGCTTTTGGTTTTTGGAGTGTACGCCTTCTAAATCACACCTTTTTTCCATCTGAAGATTCTTTTTATAGGTGACTCAACTAACAGGGGGATGATGTACTATCTAATAGAAAGAGTGAATAAGACTCTTCAGGAATGGCAAAAGACTCATGATGTCAAATTTTATCATAATATCAATGAAGGGAAAACATTTATCAGTTACTCCTACTACCCTCAGTTTTGGATGAACGCAAACCAGAGACCGACTTTTGAAAAAGCGGTGGAACAACTGCTGCAGAGGTACTGTACAAACTCTGTTGCTGGCATTTTTGTATTTTCATTCTATTTTCAAATGTGTTTAACACATTGAATAATTAAAGTGAGTAAACAATTAAACATAATGTATGCAGACCGTATTGTGTGGTTGAAAAATAGTAGAAAATTACATCAGGCCTCTGATCAGGATGCCAGATACAGTTCACTGAAATGCAGTGCAATGCAGTTAAAATGTTTGCCATCTGTTTTCAGGCAACATGTGTTGTTTTTCCTTTCTGGATTTCAGATCACGTCCCCTGGAGAACACACACCAGACCGTATTAATTGTAGGTGGTGTTCAGTGGCTTAATTCCAATCACCTGCAAATTATCCAAAAGGTGTTGAACAGGTAAAGTTATGTACTTGGTCTTATTCCAAGTCTTGATATGATAAATTATGAGAAACAACTTGACAAAAATTTTTAAATACAAACATTTAATTTGTTTTCTCATGGGTGTGCACGTAAGTGGCTTTGAAAAAATAAAAAAGCAATGTCTTTTGATGTGTCTGTTAAGTAACGTGTCTTTTTTTTTATTTACTAAACAGGGAAAATCTATCAAATATCCTGGTAATTATCAAATCCATAGGGATGGGCTTTCACCTCCCAGTGGATGGAATACACTCTCTGTCACAGGTAAGCTACAGTACATTTCAAGTGCATTTTCACAGCAAACTTGTCATTTCAGCAATTATTTTGCTCTCTGGTCAAAATATCTTGCAACCTCTGCTGGCCAAGCTTTAAATGGATCAAAGAAAGAATAATGTTCGTATTTGCTCATACTGCCTGCTAATAAAGATTCAAACCATTTTGCCTTATTTCGTGGATTTTGCCACAATCAGAACGCCGTTTGAGGTGCCGCACTCTCTCAGCCATCCCAGGAACCAGAAGAAGCTCTGATACTAAGCCTGCTTCCAAAGTTGAGAAGTCGAGCTGGGGACAGGCAGCTTGTTCCTCGTACCATGTCGGGCACCGGCCCTCCCTAGGCTTCCCTCATGGTTACTGCTGGGTCAGATTCACTGGTGTGGCTGCATTGCACAGCTCTCCATAAATCTATCTTCACCATGCTATGAACCCAGAACGAAATCAGTGTACCAGTGAATCTAGCCTTTACATGTTAATCGGATGTGACAGTCAGTTTAAATCATGCCTAAGACTCTCAGAGTAACAGATAGGCTCATTTCAACGTGCTGTGTAACTCCTTCAACTCAATATTTTTGTTTGAATTTGGATGGTGGTTCTCTACTGAACACATGAAATGCGTGGATGAGATGGGGCTGCGAAGCACCAGAGGGCAGAACAGAGGACACGATGCCTACAAACGCTGCATGTTACGCTCCAGCTATTCACAGGTGTTGAAAAGAGAACATTATTGGCTTTCACACTTTACGTACAGCACTCCTATCACACTCGGGGCTGGTGCCCACGTCTTTTTGCAGCCATCACACGCTGCTGTATTCTGTGTGAGTTACAGTTACTCTCACTCTTCTTTCTGCCATGGAGACCGCCCTGTTGGATTTTGCCCATTCTTTCTAAGTTAGTACGATCTGCTTTGTCTCTACTGAATATCTTCTTATTGATTCCAACCATTTCCTTAATTTACCCAGATGACCAGGTTAGGATACAGTAGGGAAATCGTTGGACTCAACATGAAGAAACGCTGTTGTAGCTCCTGACATAGCTTTCAGGGGAGTTCAGTCCTAGGAAGAAGAAGCAAAACTTTGATCCAAGGTAGGTGAGGCATGGACAGAAAGAGTATTAAAGGCTTCCCAAGACTGCCTTTTTCTGTTTCTCATCCAGCAGTTTATAAAACTCCAAAAATCAACTACAGTGCATAATCAACATTCTTTTCCCTTTCAATATTGGAATCATATGACAAATTACCCATGTGGTTTGGGTGCTCTGAACTTCTGGATTACCCCAGCTACTCTCAAAGCCCTTCTGTCTTTAGTGTCAAATCCACCACCTTCACAAATTTATGGCTGTCCTTTTTTCTGTTCCTGGCCTTCCTGTAATATCTTGAGAAATAATAATCTGGTTTTTGGTGTAACCATTTCTAAGATACCCATGGCCCTATAATCCTTTTGAAGCAACAGTCTCAATGACTTTGATTTGAAGCTGAATTTTTCTTTTACAGGAACAATTTCACCATTTGATACAGACAACTTTATTACAGGATTTTTTTTTTCTGAATTATGCCTCATGTTATGGAGGTATATATCAAAAGCTGCTACCCAGCAGTTGTATTTTAAACAGCATAGAACTCTTTCTATGAAGAAAGCTGCACAACTATTGAAAAGGAATTATAGTGACTGCTAACATGATTTTTAGTTTAGATCTTGTTGAAATCAACCTGATCTGTTGGGTAATTAAGTGAAAAATTTCAGATTTTCTTGTAAATATTTTTGTGCTGCAAAATCCATTCTAAGAAATTTCTGCAAAAACCTACAATAGTCTTGGAGTAATAGTTACTTTCAAAAGCAATTTTACAGTAATTCATGTCTGGGGCGTAACGTAATTTCTTTATTCAAAATGCAGTTTTGCTATTCATCTTTTGTCATTCAGTGGCAGAATAAAATAACCTTTAAACAGCCCTCCTGACAAATCATTGCCATTTTTTATCTGAAATGCAGGCAGAAGTGCAAAACTTGTGGAATGAAAACTTGGTTATTCTGGATACCGCAAAAAATTTCGGCTATGAAGTTGTTGACACCTTTGTCATTACCATGGGACGTTACAAAGAATTCCTGCAAGGAAAGTGCGGCTGCCATTTCCATGAGGTAATACTTTACACCCATCTCATTCCCAGGTATTTAACAGAGATTTTAACTGTCATGTGCTTAGAAAGAAAAAGGTGTGCAATGAGGTTCATATCTGTGACTCAAAGTCAGGCCTGAGTAAAAAACAGAGACAGCAGTTTATACAGCGGCACTTGGCCCTAGCCGCTTAGAGTGCAACACTGCCTGAGGACAGGCTGAACTCCTGTAGTGGTGATCTGAAATAAAACCAAGCATGCTCTTCTGTAAAGGTAACCTGTTTAAAAAGATGTTGCACGGTTTCCAGGTTCTTATATTATTTGCTATGTGTTTCATATCCTTGCTGCTATTTGCTATATGTTATAGTTCCCTACTGCTTCTGCATGGACTTTCTCTTTTTGCCATATCTCAGTCTCACAGCTTTTTGTCTGAAGCCTTCCTGAGCCGCTCAGCAGAGTCCGATCAAACCATCGGTGCTTTTAAAATGGAGCTTAAAATTGAAAGACTAATGTTACTGCTGTACATCTCTTTTCATATGTCTGAGAAAGTTTTCTGGAATAGTTATAGTGAACAAACTATAGAAACAGAAGTATAAGTCACTTGTTCTCATTCTGCTTTCTTTTTTGTCTGAAATCTATAGAAATTCTAACTACTGGACCAGTGAAACAAGGACATGGAAAATATTTGAGTAGGGCAACTGAGAACATATTCTTCTGCTCAAAGTTCTGGCAAGGAATCTTCACAATATATTACAAATGACAGGAGTCCATGGATTTAATAAAAAAATGAATAAGCAAACACATTATTATATCTAGGCACAAAATCACCCCAGAGGCTGCCAAACCAGTGAAAGTAAAGAGTTTGACAAACAAGATATTTAAAATTCTTCTGGTTTCCTTTGAGATGTATTTTGAGTATGTGGTATGTCTTTTTATAGTGAGCACTCTTCCCAATCAGCAAAGGAGAGATCTGTTTTAGCTTTGCATTTCTTGTACCTTCTGTGTAACAAATGAAGAAGTGCACCCCTGGTTTAGTGCAGGTGACACTGAATGAAATCAGAGAGTGTAATTTTTGAGTACTCAAGTAAGCAGGTACCTTCTGCCATAAGGCTGGTGACAGTAATTATGAATATGATAGTTAATGAACTGTCACCAAGGCCACCAGACTATTCCTGTATCTTCCAACCAAGTCCTTTCTCGTACTCATGACACCAACTTGTGGATAGAAAAGGCCAGTTCCCAGGTTCCTGTTATGAGTGGTCAGTCTGCTGAGAATCCAAACACGTCATTCATTTCCCTAAAGAAGATCCATGAATATTACTTTACTCCCTTTGGAAACCAGAAAAAGCTTTGAGAAAAAAAGGAGGTTCCAGATGATTAACTCCTGATTCCCAGTAAAGAATATTTCTTCATTGAAAACTGGAGTTGTGCACTCAGACACCATCAGAAACCCTGTGCCTCAATTTGTTGCAAGGTATAAGTACAGAGAAGCCCTCTGGTACCTCTTTAGATTAGATGACCTCTAAGCCATGTTTAGCACAGTAAGAAATTCCCTGTGATGCTACAAGTATCTTCTTTCTTATGAACTGAATCTGGGTTGTCTGTTTAACAAAAGACTAGGAAACTACCGCAATTTATTCCATTAAAAACTGTTTAGGACCATAAAACTTGAACTGTCATATCTTTCAGAAGATTGCATTTCCTCCGAGTGATCAAAAGAGGGATGAAAGGTGCAAGTTCTTTCACAGAAGTATAGAATGAGAAGAAATTGTTACCAAAAGGTTAAAACTGGAGGAAAAATAGGATGCAACAAAAGATTTCTCTTTGAAAACAAGAGTTAATGAATTTATGGTGTTTCACGGTCAGCTGGGGACTTTAAGCCAATAGGACGCTACTAGCTGGAAGAAACCTTGGGAGTTCGGTTACCAACTAGAATAATGACACAAAGAATTTGACATGTCATTTAGAAGACAGAACTCTACAAGTTAGTTCAGATTGAGAAAATTCTAGAATTTTTTCTATTAGATTTATCAAAACTGCATAAATATTAAAAAAGACTATCACCCACACAAGTGAAACATTAACATGTTTCCAGCATGAATTTAGGAATTTGCTTTTTGTCAAAACACATTACTTCAAAAAAGGGAGACCACCAAATGTTTTCTGAAACTCTCAAGAGAAGGATAAAACCCCTTTGCTTATTTTGCCAAGTCATGCCTATTTTTTTTAAGCGTCACTCTTGCCCAAGCCTGTTCCTAGGACCTGGACATGTGCAGGGTTATCACAGAAACTCCCTAAAGATAGGGCCGTGACACCAGGAACAAAGATGAATCACTAATTTTTGCTGTGAAGAAACATCAGGGCAGCTGTGATATATTTTCCTTAAATATCAGAATATAAAGTGTCAATATATAAATATCAAAATAAAGTGTCCTTGCAGTATCTACTGGCCAAGGACTAGCATAGCAAGCCTAGCTATTTTCTTGTAGCTGGTGGATTAAATTTAATTCTTTCACCCACAGCAGTCACCTTTACACAAAGCAGAATAAAAAACCCAATAAATATAAGGCTTTGATTTTTCTCATTCAATACCACAAACAGAGATACAATATCGGAGATGGTCTACCAGACAAGCAATGCGTTCCCAAAAGAGAGCAGGGCAACAACCAGCTGCCACTGGTTGGGACTGTGCTCTGGTACGAGGCTCGCTGGGACTGAGCACAGGTTTGGGAGCGTTATCAGACCCGTCTGACCTCATTTCCTCTGTGTCAGCCTCACAGCTGGTTCCCACCTCGGGCTCCTCAGCAGCTCACATGTTTTCAGCCCATTGCCATGGCCTCTGTCCTGCTTTGGGACCAAATGCAGCAGGCGTGGTTAGTTAACCAATCCTTTAATCTACTCTGCTCAGTACATGAGAGAGGCACGAACACAGCCCAGTCCAAATGGAGCTGAAAAAGAGAGAGTAAGTCCCAGAGCAGATATTTATGCGATGGATAAATAGTCCTGTGGAGTAAATGCCTCCCTCCATTTCACCCAGATGGCTATACTGACCCTTTTTTGCCTAGAACCCAGATGTTGGTGTCTTCATGGGTCATTGCTGATGCTCACCATATCCACAGAGTTCTTGAGTGAAACAGAGAACTTCAAAGCGAAATATTTCAGATGCTTTTTATGGAACTGGGTACAAAACAGCAGGGCGTGATCGGTCATCAGCATTTTTCATCAACTCCTCCGTCATTTTGTATGAGCTCATGTGCAGATTTGGCCTTGCTTCTCTGCTGGAGGAATCTCAACGGAGAGTATGTGTTTCTGGGGAGGATAAGGGGAGAATTTGGCTCATGGAGCTGTTGTTAATGAGGCTTGGGAGACTGTTGTGCCTGAAAGAGGTGTAGATGTGCCCAGGAGAATCCATCAGCTACCAAAAAACAGACCTGATCTTTGAGGAAAGCAAAAAGAAAGTCCTTGAATGCTTCTGATACCTTGTTAGTTTTAACAATTTTGTCATCAGTTTATTTCTGCATCCTAGCAAGAGGAGTTTCATCAGGTGCTGAAACAGTTTGCACTAGGAAAATGGCATTTTGCCTCCAAGGACAGAGCCAAGAACACTGTGTAAAACCCCAACCCTTTTCATGTTTTATGAAACCAGATGAAATGGATTAAATCTACTGCTTTGTGCTTTCACTTTCTTTCTCTTAAATAGTGACCTCCTAAACTCCCAGAAGACAGAAGACAGCACCCCACTATAAATGCCATCTGAGCTAAAGCATGGCCATGAGGCAACGCAGGGCTGGCCATTCTGTGCAGTCGGAAAACAAGAAATGAAATGCATTCTACAGTTCTGATTTCATTCTCGCTAGCTGGCCAAACAGAAAGCAATTTCCCCCAACTGTCCTGATAAATTATGTGAGTTCTCACCAGCCCACTTCAGAGAGCCTTGGGTCACCCTGATAGCACGGAAATCTGCAGCTCTGTAGACTCCCCACTCTTCGCTCGGTTTGCCAAGGGATCTGGACTCACAAAGGGATGATATCACTCTGGGACAAAAAATCTTGCATAACTCCGGCACCTTCTGTCGAAACATGCTTCACGTTCTATGCACACATGCAGATCTGATTTTTTAATTACATCATTCTTCACAAATGCTTAGTGAGAAGTAAATTGGCCAGCAGTTATAAAGACCTTTATGGAACCTATTTTTTTTATTCAGATTTATTCCCTAATTTAATGGCAATGAAATCATTATCACAACATAGAAACTAGCAACCTTGAGATTTTGGTATCTTAATCAGTGGCTGGCTGCTGGATGAACATTAGATTGCATTCCTGGGAGTTTATGCCTAACAGGAATGCAGTTTGGGTGACTGGTTCAAGGTGGCATCGTTTTGAAATAGTTGTAAGATCTAAGGCACTAATTTAAAAAAATGAAGCTGCAGTTATTGCATGAAAACAAATAACAGCCCTTGGCTTAGCTGTATCAAATTGATCACAAGATATATTAATTTTCTACATGGCTAATTCCTGGTATTTTTTTTAGATCAGCCAGCTCCCTCATAGCCTCTCTGCCCAGTCTTTCAAGACTTTGTACATTATTCCTTCACTCACATTTAGTTTTTATGAATTGTTTCATTTATTATGAGCTTCACTGCACATGAACATTGTTTCTGATTGTTCAGTGACAGTAAATATACACTACATTTTTAAAAAGCTAATATGGTTCCACATAAATATGTGCACTAATAAATAATTCTGCTTTTTCAGGTGTATATTGTGATTGATATAGCAGGAGGATTGATGGGCATCAGAGCCATCAAGTCAGCATATATTTACTCTTTAAAAATAAGTTAACCACTTGGCCCCTTTTGTGCTTTCTCTGGACTTGCCAATGCCTGAGTCAGGGTCCTCTGTTCTGCATCTGTGCAAAATTCTGAGGTTTTGCCTCTCTTGAAGTTGTTTCCTTATTCATCAGTGACTGTGCATTCACTGAGGCGGGACCTTCAGCATCTCACAGGAGACCAGCCCCTGGTCATTAGGCTCCTGACAACCACACCTTCCACTTTCTTTCTCGTTAGCTCCACGGGCGTTTGTTTATTCCATAGAAATCCCAGAGCTTTATACATATTTGGGGATCCAAAGAGGAGTATTCTTCTGCACTAAGTTACTTAATGACATTGTGGTTATGCCAGTGTGATGCCCTGGGGAGAGGGATGTTAAATTGCATTGTAACTCCCTTCTTGGAGAAACATGACACACGAGTGTTTTCATCTCAACATGGAACTGGGCCAGCTTTGCATCAAGACCTGAGAGTGACAGAGTCTTGCAGGGCTCACAACTGAGACACAGTACGTGTTTCTCAAGTGCCTGGGATCAGAACAGGATTTAAACCTTCCTGCAAGTCAGGGCTGTCCTGAGTTAATGTTTTCCCATGGCAAATACACAGACAAACTGTTAAGTATTAATGTTGTTGTTCAGATAAATTGTCCCTAATGAAGAGAACACAGCCTAATATGAAAAGGCAGTACAGAATCAACCAGCCGAGAAGAATGAGCTCATACATTTAGATTTCAAGTCTTAAGTGAATAAGATCTTACAATTCAGTTAGTACGTAACATAACAAGCTGGCCCACTAAAATGCTGTTTGTGAGCAACTTGAAGCTCAAGGTAAGAGTATCAGGGCCTGCTTTGTGGAGAACTGCCTCAGAATTTCTGTGCGCGCAGCAGTGCATCCCTCTAGGCGCAGGCAGAAAGCACTCACATATGTCACTTCTTTCGCAGGTGGTGAAATCCAATCCCTCTGAAGAAAGCCCGCACATAGCAATGACGTTATCAAGGCACTATACACTGGGGAAATATTTTGGCAGCCAAAGCAAACCGTCACAACTGCAGGACTATGCAACAAATTCTCAGTCCCCATACCATGTCCGAGGTCCAATAAATCAAGTTTATTCTGAAATCCTTCTCAGCAGGCTCTGTGCAAGTAAGAGGGAGCTTGTCAGAACATAGCCTCCCTTGGCTGAAGCACAAGGACTAGAGATGTGCCACTACCTGAGTGACGATGGAAGCACCGTGGTGAATTTATGGCACGCTTCCTTGATTGGCTGCACACATACCAACAGAGTTTGGGACATTGGGCATTTTTCCTAAAACTTTAGGAAATCAAGACAAGCCCTGGCAACTCTGTGGTGTCAAAATGGAAGATGGAGGGATGCAAAGGAGAGAAGAGGGGAAGTTACTTGAACTGTTGCCAAAGGCTGGAACAGCTATAGCTCAAGCAAATGTGTATTAACAATAGTAAAGAAGGAGAAACATACTCACTTGAATGTGTGTATTCCACGTCATGAAAGGACTGCTTTAGCTCTTCAGCACTATCTAGTTTTCTATTTATAGAGACACTATAAGATTTGAATGTATTTAGAAACTGGCTACATTCCATTTTAAAGAGTTTTATTTTATGTGGATGCATTCCCTTCAAGATCAAACCTTTTCTATTTAGACATTTGGTTTATACAATTTTAAAATATCTATTAACATTTTACTGATGGTGCCAAGTTTTGTGGTCTAGTGTTTTTAGTGAAAATACACCCCTTCTTCGATGGAACAGATGTCTACTCTATTTTTTGCATGTTCTAAAGCTAATATAGAGATAGATTACTTAGACTTGAGACTGATTATAACTGCCTCGATGTAGCATGTAAATAGAGTCATTATGTTAACATAACCTTATTTAAGGTCCCAATTTAAGATAGTGGCTATACAAATCATAGAATCTTATGCAGGAAGACCTCTTAGATAAGTGCTTCAGCATCTGCCTTGGCCTGTAAGCCAAGCAAGTATTCTTCCCGCATGGAATTGCCATTTCTTATATGATTTTTTGTAAAATACCTGCCAACGTGTGAATCCAGTACCACAAACAGAAGAAAAATCCCCTTTGCAAGCACACATAAGACTTTTGGGCTCTGGTGTTTAATCTGCCATGACGAGTGTGTGATGCGATGTGATAGGAGCAGAATATACTGCCTGCATCTCATGCTTGGCAGGGCCAAGACCTTCTCTGAGCACTAGTTTCATGCTGTAGCCCAGCTGCATCCCCAGTGTTTGCAGACCTAGTTTGGGTGAAACCCCAGGGAGAGGCTTCACCACTGGAGGGGGAACCTGTCTGCGGATCCCCTGCCACAACGTTGACAGCACATCCATTTGCAGCTCTGGTGCCCTGATGGGCAAACATGGTCCAGGCTTAGCAGCTGGGTGATGGGTTAATGACAACAGACAGCAAAGCCCCCTGAGACTGTTCTCCCTAAAAATTATCCAGTTATGGATTTTTATTAATCCAGTCACAAAGCTGGCAATCAGGGCACCAGTCTCTCCCACTATGCATTAGAGAAGGGAGTCAAAACCAGGTAAGTACGAGTCTAACAAAGGATCTGCCAAGCTCTGTGGTGTGCTTCCCCCTTCACTATTTTAGATGTAATCCTCTACTAGCTTCTGCTGCCTTTGGGAAAGGAAGCTTCAGGAAATGTTAGGGAAGAAAAAATTACAACACAGACCTAATCACCATCTTATTGGACTTAGTAGCACACCAAGGGGCTGCCCTATAGTGAAGTAGGACTAGAAATGCGTGACACCACTTTTAGGATTTGTCAAAGATCCTTAAACTCAACACAGTCTGTACCCCCAGCTAAAGTATTGTGAATTCTTGCTCCTTCAGATAAGATACATGTAAATATGATGGGAAATCATCACGCAATACAGAGTTTGGTTTCCCTAGATGGTCGGAGGATCCTCAGAAAGAGGATCTGGCATATCTAATTCAGGACACTTTCCACTATATTGACAAAGCTCCTAATTTAGACAAATGGCATTACATTTAGTAAGACAGTGTGAATATTTCTGTTTCTCTGTAATATGCTGCTGCTCTGCTTACAGTAAATGTCCCTGAATTCCTATGTAAGGTTTTCCCTGGCAAGGAGCTTTACATGAAAGACAGGTCAGGAACTATGCATAAATATTGAAAATGTCAGCATTTGTTTTTGAGCAATATGATTATCTAAGAAATACAACTGTATACAAATTATGTAATATATCATTTTGGGTCTGGAACTCATGGGCTGCACAACATAAAAGTTGTGAGATTTAATATCATGTCATTAACATCGCTACATGCAAAATGCAGCCAGAAGTCTCGGGTATTAAGACGATCAATAATAGGTGTATGACAATTCTGTTTCTGTTAAGATTTTTTTTTGTAGCTCATTATAATCCACATGTTGTTACTGTTATTGTTCTGTACACAAGTGTTTTTAAAGCATGAACTGGGTTTTTATGTTTGGGGGTTTTTTTAAGCAAAGCTTATTGCCGAAGCATCAGCTTTAATGACAAAAAGGAAAGAGCTGACTTTCTGATATTGTGGCTGATATCAGTGAATGTGCATTTCCTCACTTCTGGTTTCACCACGAAGTGGTTTACATGTGCTGTACACCCAGATGTCTTAATGTTTTCCAAATCTTAATATTTTTCAAATGTATCAAGTTGAGATTTTCCTGTGTGTTTTGTTTTTTTTACATGTCTATGTACATACGTATTTCTGTACGAAGTCATTTGGTACAATTTACAAATTGTTCTTTATTTAAACAAGTCCTTTGAATAAGTTCTTTTCCAACACTATATATCATCCATGTAATCTTAGGAATAAACAAAGGAAATGCAGACTAAAACAGGTACCAAGGTACATTTTTCATTATTTAACTTTAAAATATATCTAGTATCTATAGGTATGTAGAAGCAGATAGTTGAGATTCACATGGAAGCATCGCTCACTCATGCACATGAAAATTTAAAATTAAGACAATAAAAGAATTATTATGTTTGAATTCCAGCCAGAGCACATGTGTTGCTATCAATGTTTTACTTATGAATTGTCACATATTGCCTGAATAAGCATTAAAGTGTTCCTAGGCTCCAGGGTGACCTTATAGCAGCCTTCCAGTACCTGAAGGGGGCCTACAGCAAGGATGGAGAGGGACTTATCACAAGGGTCTGTAGTAATAGGACAAGGAGAAATGGCTTTAAACTAAAAGAGGGCAGATTTAGATGCCCCCTCCCTGGAAGTGTTCAAGGTCAGGATGGATGGAGCTCTGAGCAACCTGGTCTAGTGGAAGGTGTCCCTGCCCATGGCAGGGTGGTTGGAACCAGATGATCTTTAAGGTCCCTTCCAACCCAAACCATTCTATGATTCTATGATTCTAT
>Ga0181612_137137_pt1 | contig 17376 bp, 3 predicted proteins | sample HoacroProtozoa21_FD_119630 | JGI IMG/M metagenome (GOLD analysis project Ga0181612, IMG submission 119630) | Hoatzin crop microbial communities from Cojedes, Venezuel. Combined Assembly of Gp0051906, Gp0051904, Gp0051908 | reverse complement strand
TGTCTTCATATAAAATAATAGAGAAAGACTATAGCATGCTGCTGATTTGAAGTGAGTTTATTAAAAGCAGTTGTGTAGTGTCATTTGGACATTGGTCCCTTCTTTACATGTGCAAGATAAATAATTAACCTTTAAAGGCACCATTGCTATTCAAATGAAACAAAAATTTGAGGTTCACCGAGCAAAAGTACAGACTGAAGTAGGAGCAGAGGTATTTAAAAGTCTGGTTATTGAAATGGAGTGACAATTTTCTCTGCATGAAATTCTTCTCACTATATTTTAGCCACCTACATTATAGGTGTTTCAATTAATCCACTTGCCTGGAGTCCCTTTGCAGTTGAGAAGGAGAGAGAAATGCCCCTAGAAGAAGACTTCTTTGACTTTGCAGCCATCGTACAGAGCACAGCTTCAGCCCTCTGAAATGGCTTCTTCCAGAGGCAAGGGAGAGTGACTGACAAGCGGATGCTTTGGCAAAAATGATCAACAGCAACATGGCTAAAAGTTGAGCCTGCTTTAGAATTGTGCCTCAAGCTATTTACCACAAACAGCCAAGAAACATCAGCTGGTTAAAGCTCATGATAAATGTCATCAGCTCAAAGCTGCCCACAGGTGCGGCAGGTTGCAGAGGGTGGCCGGGCTGTGCAGACCCTGATCCAGCGATATGAACAGGAATGGCTGTGGCCTGGGAGAAAAATTTAGTAGCCCTAGAGCCACTGGTTATTGCCTTCTCTGTTTTTTTGGCTACAAATACTCTCCTGGCAATGCTGCAGTGATACAGAGCTTATTACTGGGTCTTTATTTGTCCATTTCTGTGATGCCTTTAGGGCATTTTGTAGCTTAAGGCAGGTAGGAGAAGCAACTGACAGTCAGTAAACTATGGCAATTTTCAGGCAACCTATGTCTCCTGAAATGATCATTGTCAGTTGGTTTAAATTACAGAAATCTTCAGGCTATTCTATCAGTGTCTGGATTTCTCAGGGTTATAAGAAAAAAAAATCAAGGATATTTTCTCCTCTGCTCAGTAAAAGAAAATGAAAATTTCTCCCTGTAGGTCAGCATAAAACGACAGGCGAAAAGGAAAAAACACCTTTTTCATTAATTTTGTTCATGTAAGCAAGACATCAAAATCTGAAGTAATGACATCAGAATCTTCTTGAGATGGTCTCCAGGGCTGCAGACAACCAGAAGAGAGAGATGTGTATAGCCTCACACAACTCACACTGTAGTCCCAGCCTGCTCCAAACACTACTCCATCAATCCCGATTCATAAAGGCAGTTCAGCAGAAGGAGGGAGAAAGTCATTAGTGATCGTTCAGTGTTTCATCCCAAGTTACATTGCCTCAGAAATAATTTTTCAACCCATAATGAGCCCATTAAATGGCAGTTATAAAAAAATAAAAAGAAGTTTGAAATAATTTTTGATTCTGTTATCTGACTTCATTTGACTTCTCTAACACTCACCCAGCAATTCATTTAACCATAAGCACAAATTATGTTCCTGCTAGCCAAAGAGCTCTTAATAAGTGAAAGTGACAGAAAGACTGAGATTAGCTGACCAGTTCTTTTCCCCACAGAACCCGTAGCTCTAATTTTAAGTCATGTCATATTAATGTGCTTTTCTTTCACAGATTATTTTTAGTCCCAGCCCTTTCAGATTGATGTGTATAGATATAAAACAAGGCAGGTGCATGAGCTCCCTCGTTTTTATTCCTCAGTGCTACATTTGAATATTTACCAGTGGAGAAAGTAAGAGCCGACAATGAGATTTCAACACAGGATTTCACAGTACCTCTTCAGAAAGATATTTGTATGATTAATAATGGTTGTTGAAAGTACAGGATATGAATCAGCCTCTATGTCCTGATGATTGGCTCTGTGAGAAGAAGAAAAAATCATCATACCAGGGGGAAAAAAAGTATTTATGAAAAATTACTGGAAGTGATTTAAAGCAATCTACTTGCTGACTTCCTTAGCTAGGTAATCACTACAGCTATGGTCTAAGGAAAGAAAGATTTCTGCTCCGGCTTCAGTTTAAAAATCCAAATTGATATCTCAGAACATGACTCCTGAGCAGGTAATTTCTGCTTCTTATGCACTGGGCAGTTTAACTACTCAGTGAAAGGCATAACTGCTGTGAATGCAGTGTCCCTGGCATAAAAAGAAAGACAAAACCTTATCGCAGAGATCTGAAAACTGGTGCAAAGGCAGACCTACTTGAAGAAAAAAGATTCTGTCTTTGAACTATCTTGGATCAATAGTGAATCTCTGACTATACACCACAAAACAGGTATTCCTGTGCATTCTGTGGTACAGCAATTTGTGCTTGCTTTCCTTAGGTAATAAGACTTATCTAGAGAAAAGTAGGGATGAAGATATTCAATTAGCTTCCTGAAATACAGTGTCATTGTTTCTTTCTCCTACCTTTTTATCCATGGACATTTTCCCAGACATTTTTAGTTACTGCCTCCTGTGGGCTTGTGTAGCAGACATGCTGACTCCTTAATTAAAATTGCATGCCAGGAAGTAAGTAACTGCCAGCTGAATGCTTGCCTCCTACTGTTGCATTCTGTCAGCTCAGGGATGGTTTTCTTTCTCCCCCCCCCATATTATTTTTTTTAAGGAAGTGTTGGTTGCTATATCTGAAAGTAAATTTGGAAAACTCTCGAAAATGCACTTAATCTGGTGATTAAATCTAGAAAATGTCATTATCTTTGTGTAGAAGAAAAACACAACCTCATTAAAAATATGAAGTCAGTATTCTGGCTCTGAATAACCCAAAGACCACGCAAAAGAACACTGGGATAAAAACATTGATGGACAAACCAGAGTGGCTTATGCTGAAGGGCGGTACCCATCTGGGCACATATCTGCGGAATGCTCCTGGAATTAAGCAAGAACCTCCCATGTACATGTCCCCCGATATTTCTCCATTTTCCTGGAGGTAATGTCCTGTTCAGTGAGGAATGAGAAGTGTGCATGCCTGCCTGAAGCTCCCTAGGCTTCGAGAGGAAATGCAGGGCAGCAGTTGGTCTTCAAGAACACACAGATGAGGTACACGTCTCTGCAAAGCACAAATTCCACAGAATGCTGCTGCTTCTTCTCTGTGCCTGTGCATTGAGCTTCATCGAAAATTTTTCCCTTTGAAAAACAATCACACTACCTTTTCTGCGTACCAAGGTGGGGTGGAGAGTTAGAAGCCATTTCTAGAGTGGGAAGGTTGAAGACACAATCAGGGCCAGATTTAGGCTCTTGAATGCCTGGGTAGAGGCGAAGACATCCACTCTGCTCTGCCTACACCAAGATTTGTTGATTTTCACCATTGCTTCCTGTGTTGTCAGGCTCAGGCAGTTGCCCTTGTTGCTTATGGGAGACTGAGTAAGAACAGAAACCTTCTCCAAAAAGAAAGGGAAATAAAAGATGTTTGGCTAAAGTTCCCCCTGTCCTTCTAGTTCTACTTTTCCTTATATTCCTCATTCTGTGAATATAAACACGCTTACTGTTCCAAAGCTTTCCAGATATCTACAGGGGTTTGAAACAGATTGGTTTGTTTGCCCTTATAAGTGGAATACATCTCTATGTTGGCTGCCTGAGAGTCTGAAATTCCATCTTTGCTTTAATTAGAATAATACAGTCCAGCACGGACGTACATCAAGGCGCTCAAGCAATCGTGCTCCATGACTTCCAGTTGCTCTTCAGGCTCACCTCATTGCTATGAACAGAAATAGGTGTGTTACAAGCACAGCAACAGTCCTTTTCACTATGTTGGTACATCTGCAAAGCCTTGTACCATATGGCTTTCACAACAACTGATGAACACCACTGACATTAAAAAGGACAAATAATGAGAACTGCGAACTTCCAGGCAACTTCTGCTCTACCAGCTCCCAACAGCAGACCTCCTGGGCAGCTGGAGGTCTCAGGAGTTTGAAGTTCACGTCCATGTTGTTCTCCACAGCTTCCAGGGAGAAACAAGAGCTTAGCAGCTCATAACCCTTCGGGGTATGATTTTTTTCACAATTGCCTTTGTTTTTCACTTAGAATAAATTCTTGACCCCAGGAAACTTGACAGCAAAGTTCCCATTGATTTTATCTAAACTAGGATGCCAACATAATATTGTAAGATGGGAAAGCAAAGCAAAGGTTTTAGAGACAAGTAATGTATTTTATTACAGTAACAGACACAGTTGTAAAAAACAGGTAAGCTTTTGGGTGAACAAGCTTTATAGATCATATTGCACTAGATTAAATATTCGTCTAAAGTTAAAATATACATGAGCATAAGCTCAACACAGCAGGATGAATATTTTAACTAATCCCCAAATTAATCACACTTTTCAGAAATAATTTTGAAAATACCACTCATTTCAGGCTTCTGTTTTTGGTTTGAAACTGATAAAGCACAAAGCTCCACCACAGCCAAAACACTGAAAACGAAAATAAATAAAACAAAAACTAAAAATACCCTTGTGATTTGCTCTAGGTTATTTTCTCTGCCTAAGCCATCACAGTGCAAATTGAAAACCAGCTAAGAATAGATCCTCATGTAGATGAAATAACAATAGCTCTCTTGCTCTGATTTGTATTTCAGTTCTTATTTTCCATGTTTATTGCAAGCAAGTAGGTGCAAAGATTGTGAGTTCCAATGTCTGGCTGCATTCAAACTTTCCTGAGTTTGAATTCCAGTGATGAGAAAAGACGCAGAGAAAAACATGGATAAACACATGATAAAATTTGAAACAAAACTTTTAAAAACTAATCGTGGTTGCTAAGTGACAAAATCATACTTAACTTTTGCTAATGATTAGCAAACCTCAAAATTTGCATAAGCCAGGAAACAAATAGCAAAGGAGTCTTGCAGACATTCTTTTATTTTGGGAGTTTTCCAGCTTGCTTACAGTTTCTGCTTTTCTAAAATTTGTAAGGAGATAAGAAGGAGGAAATTACCCAGATTACTGAACTAAAGAAGGTGTTGTTCCCCTGTGAAACACTAGCAAGTGATATTTGTGTTCTGAAGATATATTTTTTACCCTGAATGATACTCATCCTGAAATGAGATCTGAGCCTGAATACACCAGGCTGGCTTTAGGGTAGGGGCCTATCTTTGCAAGGCTTATGTCACCTACTCATTGCTGCGAAGACACTATACATAACCTTCACTTTGACTGTTTACGAGTCTTCACAGAATGTTTTCCCTGCCAGGTCTTTATTCTTTTTCTCTCAGCATATGTAATCACAGATATTGCTTAAATAGTATTATTTCTGCCCTTGGAAATGTCTTATTGCATGCGCTGAAGTTAAATCTGGTCTATCTCATCTGCAGATCTCTAACTTGATTTATAAAGCTTTTATCACTGTTTTGCTAATTTTCATGCAAACTTCCCACAGACTAATATAGAAGGGATAAAATTCATTTCTCTCTAAATGTCAAGCTGTTAGATAACCTAAGGTTGTACAATAAGGGACAAGCATCAGGCCATGAAAACCACATTCCAGATTTGTCATGCATATTCATGAGATCACAATTCAATCCACAGCTAAAAATGCCTCCAATGCTAGAATTGTAGAATATCTCAAGCTGGAAGGGATCCGTAAGCATCATTGCATTCAACTCCCTGCTCCTCACAGGAGTACCTCAACCTAAACCATATGACCACAAGCATTTTCCAGACTCTCCTTGAACTCTGACAGGCTTGGTGCTGTGACCGCTTCCCTGGGGAGCCTTTTCCAGTGACCGATCACTCCCTCAGCATTACTTCCCAAGTCGTTTTTGCCTATGAATGCCTCAGGAAGTCAGAGACTTTATAAGACAATCTGGCTCCTTGCCTATCTAAGGAAGCCTAACTAGATTAGTTCAGATTTATCCTTTATTTATGGCTCCTCTAAGACTGTTGTTTGTATCTGCCTGTTTAAGAATAGGAGAAGCAACAACCTGCAGTTATGAAAGTAATGAATTTGTCTCTGACTGATTGTAAGATCCTTGATCTCTGTGCATTTCTGCTGTGTGATTCCATTTCTGCATCTAGTGAGATCTTTTCATTATTGTTTTCTACTCTGCTTTCCCTTTCTGCCTTTCATTAGCAGGCAGTACATCCTCACAGGGTACATTGACATCATGTTAAGAGTTGGTGTCTGCTACAATCACACAGCCTTTGTTTGGACTATCAAGGACAGGGGAGTAGGGCAGAGCTTTCTTATTATTTCCAGCTCAGAATAGGACGTCACACACCTGTTCACCAGAAAACAAGATAGTCAGTAAAACTGGTTGGATATTTCAGGGATGATATGCTTTGTTCTCGAAAAAATAACAATTTGTTGAAATTAAAACATCAAAAAGGAACAGTATTGATATTTTTGATACAATATGTTTTATAAAAATATAAATTCCAGATTCTCCGTTTGAAATTATATTTAGCTTCTTAATTTAAGCTAACAAGAGAAATGTTAAAAACGAACCAATATCTAAAAAACATTCAGACTCAATCGGAACACTGTATTTTGATTGCCACACACAAACTAGCAAACACAAATATGATTATCATTGTGCCAAGAACTTTCAAGATGTCAACTATTTATCTTGAGCTTGGGAAGGAAATTCTTTTGATATTACAAAAACATTCTTGGGCTGAAAATCTTACTTTCTGGAAAAGATGAAAGAAAATCTTGGCAGTGTTTTTTCTCAAAAATCAGCCAAAGGACAAACCAACTAAGAATAGGAATGCCAGACAGATCACTAATACCTTGACAATTTATGACTTTATCAGTTCTAAATCTAAAAGCTTCTTCAGTAGATGTCTATTTATACCACCCAGGGACTAAGATACTAAAGATGAATTCCCCCACTGATCTTCAGAAGAGCCAGTGAAGATCTAGTTTCGGAGGATCTACTGTGTATCAGACCCAAATGTAAAAACAATTTTCATAGATCTGTTCAATAGGTGTAAAGTTTATTTTATTTATTTGTGACATCTCTAAGTTAGACGTCTAAGCCTTAGCTGATGTTGTGCTCTGTTTCTAATTGAGGGATAACAAGAGGCATCTCCTGTTTATCAGGCTTATACTAGAGATATATATTAGAATAAGCTGAATTGCTCTGCTTGCATATTTGCCCATGCAGATGGTTAAGGTATCTAGAATACCCAGTTTAGGCTTAGAGGTCTAAGGTTTGGGCACCTAAGTAAAACCCCAGATGATCTCTCAAGTTTGTTTGTTTTATTTTGACAACATATATGACCAAGATGACGATGTCTTTCTCAGATTGTCTCTCCCCTATGTACATGCTTTATCCATGGTACTGGGTAAACACAGCTGTGCATACTACTTACTCATCTCTGGAGAAATTATTAGATCTTCATGTAGCTCTAGATAGGATTGATCACAAATGCAAGAATTTTATTAGAACTTCCAATATACTAAAATGCTTCCAATTTAAGCAAACTGAAATTGCCCCAGGATTGTGGATGGTATCTTAATAGCTTTGATGCTATGGCCTTGCTTCATAATACTGCTCTTTTTAAAAGCGTTAAGTATCAAATTGATTTTAAATGCTAAGATCTGAAATCAAGAAGAGAGTTATAACATAAATTCACTTCACATCAATATTTTTGGACTCCTGGAATTTCAGAGAAAAACTGAATTAGCTAAATACCGCTCCTTACTGATATTTACAGTTAAGAACTCATATGAAACAGGAGAAAAAAATTCCCTGCATCCTGATTGGGTTAATAAGGTAGACAGAAGAATCAAGGATGACAAAGTTAGATAACAGACTGTGACAAACAATAAAAACATTTTCAATGGGTTCTCCTTCTGTTGTGAAAAGTTATATGAAGCTAGCCAATGCACTAGAAAATGAAGGCACTAGTGGGCTGGAGGAAGCACGACGCTTGAGCTGCTAAATACTCCAGATGTAAGACTTTGTACATTTGCAAGCTATAAGGAGACACAACTGAAGAGAAATTCTAGGCAGCTAAAAATTTGTACAAAACAAGTCACCAGGCTGAAAAGCTTCCTGTAAACATTTTCTGTAGAAAATTATCAGTGCCATTGCTGCGATATCAAGCTTTGTGTCATCAAAAGATTACTCCTATAAACTTCTAAATAAAGTATGGCTCTCCTTATTCTGTTAATCAATAGAAAATGCATAGGAATACTTACTGGTCTATACTTTTAAAAAGAATAAACTCCCTTATATTTAAAATATAGTTATTTATATTTCCAACAGATATAGGCAAAGTAAACTGAGTTAGTAAGAGGTTAACAGAACACTGGAAATGTGCTTGCGCTGCCCTGCACTCTTTCCTTGGTACACTCAAAATTTTTGTCTTACATTTTTTTTGGAGCTGCAGATTTTTTTGTGGACTTGCGCTGCGTAAGATGAGGGGAGAATGACCAGAGAGACTCAGAACTCCAACTCATTAGTCTAATTGTCCCCCTCCAGATCTCAGTTACTGAATATGAATTATATCTTGTTGCCCCCTTTCTGCCTGCCTCCCACATGTATACCCTCACACATACACATCTGGTTGCTCATCATTTCTAAACTTGTAGAAACTGCCTTTAATTAATTTACATTTTCAAGGGGCAGTTATTCTTAACATTGAAAGGGACTAAAGATTTGGTTTTTCAAACAAGCTCCTTCTTTCCCCTTGTAGCGTCTTCACAGGAGGGAAATTCCCTGCTCTGTCACAATTCAAAGTCTAGTGAAACTCACTCATATTCTTACAAACAGCTTATTTTCCAATATTCTATTTGATATTTTGTACCAGTTACCTATGTTCTTCGTTAAAAGGTGAATTTGTTTTTGAGAACCACTGCCAGAACTCCAGGCATAATACAAAAGCAAGGAAAGCCTCTTAGAAAGAGGTAGAAAAAGTTTACTATTCTGAGGAAACATGGCCTTTGAGCCAAAATCCTGGGTCAGAGCGGACTGAGTATCTGAGGTACGCTGGGAAATACATGTTCACAGACCTGAGAAAGAAAAAACACCGAGTGATATTTTCATGCCTAACAGAAAATAAACAACACTTTATTTACACAAATTTGAAGACTTCATCAACCTCCTACTTTGCTACATTCAGTACTCCAAAGCCAATTCTTTTTCCTGTATAAAGATTCACATGTGTGTCTCTACAAAGCAAAGCTCCCCCATGATCAGACGCCTCCTCTAAAATCTAATTTCATTGCCAAAGCATCATGGCTACTGGACAGCTCAGAGGCCGAAGAGGGATAGACAGGCTGATTTAATCATTTGCCTGTCAGAATAGAAAATGACTTCTCAGTTCTATTGCCATTAGCATTTCAAAGTGAGTGTGACAGGCATACATAGTTTTAAAAAATAATAATTCTTTCTTCCCAGATGCAGAATCCAGCTGTTTGAAACTACCACCAAAAGAAAAGCAGAGTCTATCGCATATAATCAAAATGCGCTGACACCCCTAATCTCCACTTAAAGGCTGAATATGACAAAAATATTTGAAATTCTATTTGATTGTTTAGCTATTCATTATTTCAGCAACAGTAACACTTCAAGAGAATCTGACAAAGCAGTCGCAAAACCACAGAGGTGAAGTATGACATACTAAAAAACCCACTCCTGCAGGACAGTGTTTAAAATGGCCATCAGGCATAATCCAGTACTTAAGATCAAATGATCTGAACTGAGCTGCTACTGAATCTGAAATTCACCAGGTGCTTCTATTTTGGCTCTGAAAGTTCTCTTGCCTTTGGCACCTGATCTTAATCTCATGGAGACACCCTCATTACTGACAGCACCAAGTCCTACCAAAGGCACAGCTGCTATCTCAGGGTCAGAGCAAAGGGAGAGGTGGCAGTGACTTGTACAGTTGGATCCTGCCAAGTGCTACCATCAAAGAAAGTAAGTTCAGTGTTTAATTCCCTCCCTAATTTGATAGGATTCAAAGTCATATCACCCACAAGAATGCTTCAACCATCAAGCTACGAAATACTACCAAGTGGATGGAAGCATCCTGTGAGCAGACCCAATGCATGCTCAAAGAGAAACAAGAATTCAGATACTGCTTGTGCTTGTTCCTTGGTTGATTAACTCTGAGCATCTCCCTTGCAAAGGGAGTTTCTGTAGATCATTCTAGGACAGCCAGATGCCTCAAGCCACTCATCACTGAACCGTCCTTATAAGGGAACTTAACTCTTTTCCCTGACAACATTACAAGGAATATAGTGGCCCTAGTTTGACCCTCCAAGTTATCCTGACGGTGTGAGTGCCTAATTTTATAGCGTTGCAATATCTGATTTGTCAGGGTTTAAATGGCTTCTTTTCATCTCAACCTTACTGCACAAGACCCTGAAGAGATTACTGTAGAGTGGAGATAAAAATGTATTCCCCATGGCTATATGGGAGTTTAGATTTTTTTTCCTGTAAATATGTCCTTTGGCATTATGAATGCCTCCAGAGGACAGAACTTTGAATGAACTGCTCTGCATCAAAATCAAAAGGTTTTACAAAGAAAAAAGTCTCCTTTTTAACCTGAATGTATGAAAAATGAATTCCTTTGTTGACTGAAAGGCTTCTTACTGTGGGGTCTAAGCTTGTTGTTTATTTCTGTAATTGCCATATCGTTAATTATTAGTTATCTAATCCTATGTCATATTTGTGGATGCTTGGTGGGTGCCCTTAATATTTATGCACATGTACAGGTTCTTTCATCTTGGGAGGGGGGCTGTCAACACTCTTACATTTATCAACATTTTCTTTCATGGAAAGAATTTCTTGCACAGATTAAGTGCAATTATTACGGGTTTAGAAACAAAATGCCTCTGCACTGCTGGTATTTTCTGAAACTGGATACAGACCAAATTTCTGGCAAACAGTTCCAGGCAACACATTTGTGCTCCATTTAATTTCTGCCATTGCAGTATGTGATCTCCACTGTTCAATAAGGCTGACATCTATTTTTTCACATTGATGAGAACTTTTGCGTCACTTGAACATGTAAGACAACTGACAGTAAGACTGGCTAACTTTCTACAAATCTCCCCTTCTTGCTTAGACTAATTTGCTGTGTTCCCTTCATCTTGTCAATTTTCTATCGGCAATTTTTTTTCCTCATTCATAATGAAAAAGTCAACGGAGTTTATTACTTGTATGGGACAGTGGAGTATTATACCAAATCCTCAGTGAATGTTTAGTAGTTACCAGCCAAAACAATATTGGAAGTTTTCATGTTTGGATTTCATAGTATGTCTTTAGGCGTCATTGATAGAGTGAAGGATCCAAGCTCCATCCCCACACTGTTAACAGTGTGACTGCAGCAGGGCAGGAGCATCAGGTTAGCCCAGGCATATCTATATATGTTAGACATTGAAAGCAAAGGAGTCACAGAGGCACAAAATGAAGTCCATAGCTTAGGCAAGAAATCAAAGCAGTTGTCCAGAGTTTGGATATATCAGAGCTGCTAGTTCAGATGTGTATAACACATGTCTCGTTGCACAGATGTAACCAAGCAGCAAGCAATTCTGAGTGCAGCATCGTTCCGGCAGGAGACTGTGTCACATCTCATGTAACTTCTCCTGGATCACATAAAAAGCTGATTTCAAGAACTTTTGTTCTTTCTGTCAATACAACCCTGATTAACGTGAGAAGACTTGGATTCTGCAATGTGACTTTGGGGAAATCATCTTTGCTTCCCTGGGTCTCTGTTTTCCTTCCTGTAAAACGGAACAATAACAGCTATCTAAAGGATTCTGAGACCTAAGAGGGGAAGGAAGTACAGAAAGAAAAGCACTGTTATTACTTCACCTTATCTACAGCATATCTCTTCCTCCAAACAGCATTTTATTCTAAACAAAAGAAATTCATCAGAAGTTCAGCATTATCCTTGGCCCATCATGTTTCTATGGTTACAGAACCTGTGTTTTTCATTTGTAGAAACTAGCAAGAATTTTCCCATTTTAAGAGACTGCTGTGCCCTGTCTCTCTGACCCTCCCTTATCAAGGACTGGTTATTCTCATTTTACCAGCTCATCATGCCGTGCACTGAAAGCACCTCCGAATCAGACTGCAAGACAAAGGACTTAAAAACAAAATAAGCATTATTTGCAGTAATACCCAGAAATTCATCACAAAAAAATAGAAACGTAGGGATGTTAAACTTTATCCCTGAAGGCTTATCCAGCCTATATTTTCCAGCAGAGCAGGCAAGGCTTTGCACGACGGAGGGAACACGATCCTTTTCCCGCAGATGGGTGCACACCTTGGCCTTCCTCTCAAGCCTGTTGCGTAGCTCGTCTCAGAGAGAAGCCACCAAGCTTCATCTCTGATCCAGTCCATCCTGGATATTTTCTCATGCCATTTGATTTTCTATATGAAGTGCGATACAATGCATATACAATCATATATATTTTTATATATATATGTATACATAGTCACAGTTCATAAGCAATACATATAAACACCCCCACCCCCACACACAAGCCTCTCTGCTGCATGAACCACAGTGAGGCAGTACAGATCCCTTTTCTCACCCCTAAAAATTCCTTTCTACGATAAGAAGGCACGCTCATGGATTAAACTTAAACTTCCCTTAAACACAAGCTTGCAGTTTCCTTCACATCTTCTGAAATACTACCTCTTCTCTCTTCTCTACTCCCCGGTGAAGAAAAGTAACCCTCCCTTCTCAGAAAAGAAGCAAAGCCCATCCCTTCTCAGGGTAATGTCGTAATCTGGCTGCTGCTGAGCCAGCTGCCTCTTTATTCTGTACCCTCTCCCCAACCTGTGTATTCCTCATCTGCATTCCTCTCCTTCAGACATCTGTGGGATATTATCTGCTGCAGTAACATTAGTCCGAATTACTACATAAAACCTCAAAGTTAGTTTGGTGCAGTGATCTACTATGACTTCTGCACAGCAGGCTTAAAGGAGGGATTCGTGATGGCACAGAGAATTACCCACACCAGTACTGTGAAAGATGTTCAGTGTGCTCTGATAATGATGCTGGATGATGTATCCATCTCTCTTTCATTTGAGAGCAAAAGCTCCTCCTAGGCCAGTCATGACCACCAAGACCCAGCTTGCAGGCTTTGCTGCAAGTTCATCCATCTGGAGTTTTCTGCGTGTAAGCTTTGCTTCTGTCACCACGTCCCTCTAGCAGAAATATCTGCAGGCGCTTTTTCCGAGATTTTTTTTTTTTTCCAGAGTTCTTTAGGAGCTTCTGTCCTCCTTGTAAAGAACCCTTTACTGAAATACTATTTCCATGATCATTCCCAGTCTTATTCCTTATTTTTTGCTGGACTACTGCTAACTCCACAGGGAATGACCGGGACTTAAGGAACCTTCAAGAGTGTCTGAAAGCAGAAGCGTTGGAAAAAATATAAAGCAGAATAAGCAAAATATCCTCCAAAGCTTCATTAGAAGAAATGGAGATTTCCTCTAGTTCACTAAAAGCAACTTCTCTATGCTTAGTAACTCTTACTGTACTTTTCTTCCAAGAACCAACACTGACTCACCTTAAACCCACGTCAAACTTCTACAATGGCAGAGAGCAAGAAGTTCTGGCCTAGCTAGGCACAGGGAGAAGCACCTCTTCCTTTTGTTTGGCTTTGTACAAATCTCTGCCATGCAATTTCAAAGTGTATTTCTTTGGACTACATCTTCAATGCTAGTTTGTGTGAATTCACAGTGAAGAAAAGAGGGATAATAAATCAATTGCCAGCATGCTGCTCCAAATGATTGGCACAAAGGTTCAACTGAGCAGAGGCTGGCACTTCCAAGATGCCATTAATTTCAGAGATAGATCAACTAAAACTCACAGAAGAATGAGGTGGTGTTCACTTTTTCTTCTAGACTATAGAGTTCAGAAATAACTCAAATATTTATCTGTGAAAGAAGTTTTACCAGGGGTTACATTTGCTGCAGAAGGTGTAGGAGGATGAGAGCAGGGGCACCTTGGACAAAGACATGTCTCAAAAACTGCTGATTTAGCACAATAACTAAACCCAAATGCTCTACTATTTCTTTACCTTGTACCCCCATATATTTAGAAATACTGTCAGGGCCAGACAGCTGCTCAGGCTAGAGCAGCAAGTAGCCAGGACGGAACCTGCTGGATAGGGACTTTTGAGGGGAAGCAAAGGAGTCTTCTCCTACAAACTTTCCAAGACAGGGAAGGATCTCTTCCATGGTGGTCCAATGTGCCATTAGAATTTGTGCTACTCCCTTCTACACCTTTGTGAAGCAGGACAACCAACCTCTTTTATTTTTTTCATCAAAAATGCAGCCACACAAAATTTATAATACTAGATAAAACTTTGGAATTTAGTATTTGTCAAAACTGTACCAACACTCAGCTTCACTGGTATACTTATAATCATTCTTATTGATAATTAATGATTTTGTTCTGGATTGTTTTCACCTCGTAAACGAATTTTGTTAAGCAGGCTGCAGATTAGAACTAAACTAAAGGTGTCTATCAATTTTAGGTTGTAAAAGTTGAAATATAAATATGTCTATAGAATCTGAATAAACTGCAACACCAAGGCCAGTGTATTTACAGGGCTGTTTTTCACTCCTTTGGAGTCTTTGAGGAAGGATGTAATTTTCTGGAAAGTTCTGAGAAAGATCAATGAATCCCATTTTCAGCTGATTGATGTAAATCAGCAGAGAAAGGCTATCTTCTGTTGACATCTGTTTACACCAGCTGTAAATTGGGGGCCATAACTTTAGGTCTGGTTATGGTTAAGGTTTATTTTTATGCTTCACCAGAAGCTTAAGTGCAGTTTCAATTAAAAATAAAAAATAGTTTGATAATGAAGTGGTTGCCAATTCCTGCTTAATTATCACATTCACCAGATACTAAAGCTAGCTTGTGAGCATTTTGAATTTTCTAAGTGCAAAGAAGGAAAGGAAACAGATAAGATGTCAATTACAGCAAACTGCAGTTAAGATTATTGGCAGATGAAGACCCTCGGGGATCTAGAGTCCCCACATAGCAGTAAGCTTGACAATCAGATGGTCCAACCTCTCACTAAAGAAGTGAATGAGTCATGTTGTACAATATAAATTAAATCATTTAAAATAAAAGTTTGAAAGAAAAATAGGATAGAGAAATATACACTCTCAATCCTCTCAGCCTTTATTGTCTTCTATTTCTCATCTGATCCCAGGTTTCTTGAATACCTGCAGAGCAGGGAACCCAGGAGCTGCTGACACACACCAGCTGTGTCCCAGCTCCGTACTGGAGTGAGACCCGGGTGTGCTCCTGCCTAAGTAACACCCGACAGGGGAGCCTGAGCATGCAGTCCCTAAGGAGATGAACTGCTCCCCAGCTTAGCTGGGGCAGGATCTGCTGGGCAGCCTTGAGGGGCTGATGACGGGACCTGTGTGTCGGGCCTCACCACAGCACACATCCAGTGTAAAAGCCCATAAGCTGCTTTTTCCTTCTGTCATTAAACCACAGCAAAAGCAGCCAGCTGACCTCCTGTGTAGGCTGTCATAACAAAAGCGACATCTGAGGACTGGTAGACAATATCAGAAAGTAAGGAGGCTTGCCGGGTTACTACCTGCTGTGGCAAATTAGTTAAAAAATTACTGTGGTGAGAGAAAAACCCTCACCCTCTGATACTGAAGACAACACCTGTTGTTTAAAAATGGTGCCAATCTTTCCACCCGTCAGAGACCTTATGCAAGACTACTTGTGTCAAGTGAGAAGCATGAAAACAAGATTGTTTCAGTACATATTTCCTCCCACCATGTCTCTCAGGCAATAATAAGGCTGGGCAGAGAGGAAGTTATTGTAGTCTTAACAGCTGTAATAAAACATTCACACCAGCAGATATGGTGAGGTTAAATGATGAGATAACTCAGTGTTGCAAACAGCATTTCTCTCCTTAGCTGTGTAACCACCACTGAGGCTTTGCTGTGAGACATATGCTGCACTGCCTTTGCATTTCTTACTCTGAAAGAGATGCACAAAAGGGAGCTCTACCCATTTTCCTCCCTATTAGCACTGCCTAAGGGGTCGTATAACTCAGAAATACTCACATGACAACCACTTTCTCCCTCTCCTTCCAGCTTGGAGCTCCATCAAGCTGTGCTGTAATATCGTTTTATTCACTAAAGTCTCTTTTAAATCGAAGTAATCTGTTCCTTTCAGTATTCTGGGTCCCATCTGCTTGTTCAGGGGACAGGAGAAAACTGTGGTTCCTTCAGTCAGCAACAAAGCACCGACATGTTTCAGAGAACATCAGTGGGGTTTTATTGTGACTTCTGCATTATTGCATGTTAGCTAAGTTCCCCGTAGTGAAAGAAATTCTGCCCTCAATTTTTCCACTGACAACCTTCTGGTGACAGGGACCATACAAGCAAATAACGTTTATAGACAGTCTGATAGACCACAGAGATCAACTAGAAGAGATTTAAGTTCATGTTGTCTCATGCATCAGTAAAATTTGTCACTGAATTCAACTAGCAGAAAATAAATTTTTAGTGAAACTTATGCTGGAAAGAATATAGCTCAAGTTCCAGAACCAAGATGGACTGGGCATAGAAAGTACTGTTTTGGTTTACAGAGGCCAAGATATCACCACCGTGTAATTTCTTCAGTAGTTACCTGAAAGAATAGGGAGCTTAGTACGCTGCGTGTAGAAAGAATAAGAAAACTTGGCAATTATTCCTAATAGTTGTCAAGGACGACAGCTGCTTTTTGCATACCTGGCACATTGTGACTTCCAGTACCCACTGCAGATAATGTGCAGGTGACAGATGCATCCCAGTGACTGGTCTTGGGTCACTGACTTAGAGGGTAACCAGGAGACATGGTGCCTTATCAGTAGGTGGCACTTACGTTGTAGTTTCATAATCTGCTGAAAAACACCAGTTCACAAGGCACAGCGGGACACAACACTGTTCCTCATCCCTGCTGCAGTGGTGGGAAGCTGTCCGGTGTTAGTGCAGAACAGGACAGTGGGCTCAGAGCTCAGGCTGCTCCAGGTAACGTTTACTGCTTTGAAAGTGTTTTTAATTTTGAAAGACTGGTTATAGTATATACTAGTATTGGCCCCAAACTCTCAAGTAACTTCTCCTCTAATTTTTTCTTTTTACTAAAACTTATGACACAACTCCTTGTTGGGAACCAACATGTCTGCCAGCCTCCTGCTGGTGCTCTATTACAATAATACAGTGTAGGAGTGACACACTCACTTAAATAGTACTAGAATTAAACAGACTAGCAATGGCTGACAGTTGGTTGGAATTGCATACTACATATGTGGGGGTTTTTTAAATAAGCCTAACTTTGGAAATAAAGTATACACAATCAATCAAAACAAAATGCAGGTTTTCCCCAGTAATCATAAAATTATACTTTCTGAGGTATGTATTCCATTTTATGGAGGACACATTCC
>Ga0181612_117886_pt1 | contig 17378 bp, 17 predicted proteins | sample HoacroProtozoa21_FD_119630 | JGI IMG/M metagenome (GOLD analysis project Ga0181612, IMG submission 119630) | Hoatzin crop microbial communities from Cojedes, Venezuel. Combined Assembly of Gp0051906, Gp0051904, Gp0051908 | reverse complement strand
TTGGCCGTTTTCTTTCTCGTGTAATTCCAGAGAAAAAAAAAAAAAAAAAGAAAAAAAAAAATAGAGGCATTTGTGAGTTCCCAAGGATCTTCTGCTCCTTTCTTTGCCCTGGGGGAGAAATGACTTATGCCCAGGAGCCAGCCTGGGGCAGGGGTCCTGGAGAAGCTACACAGGGAGGACGTGGGCATTCAAAGACAGTGTCAGGCACCAACCTGCTTGTAGCTGCTCATAATACCCATGGCTGGCTTAAACAGTTACTAGTGATCCCTCGGAGCAGCTTGCCATTTTTGAAGCTGGCAAGTCTGCTTTTCCTCCCCGACTCAGGCAGCCTTCCCACAGCGCGCGGTGCTAACGGGCGCTTCCTCATCCCGCAGTGCTCCGTCACGTGCGGGAAGGGGTACAGGCAGCGCCTGGTCTCCTGCAGCGAGATTTACACCGGGAAGGACCACTACGAGTACGGGTACCAGAACACGGTCAACTGTCCTGGCACGCAGCCGCCCAACATCCAGCCCTGCTACCGCGGGGAGTGCCCCGTCTCAGCATCCTGGCGCGTCGGCAACTGGGGAAGCGTAAGTTTGGCAAACATCTTTTTTTAACTGAAAAAATTGGAAGAAAGTTATTGTTGTTTATGCAGGCAACACAGTCCCGAGGTTGGCAGGGGAATGTTTAAGAGCTGCATAAATTAATGCAATGAATACCCTCGTGCAGCAGCAGCATGGGTCTGCGTAGGGCTCCGTGCTCCAGACTGAACCCCATCGTATGGGGGAGTCCCAGCAGCCGTGAGTGGAGCCATGTTCTCCATGAAAATTCAGTTGTAGCCAAAATTTGTGGCATTGTTGAGGGTGATGCTGAATGCTTAGTCAGAAAGTTGGGTTATTGCCAGAAACCAAGGGTTTGAAAGCCTTGTGCTAGAGTAGACAGAGTGATGGATGGTTGGCAGCTGGGGCTGATCCTGCTTGCCCATGTGTGTGAGCAAGACTTGGGAACCACCAGTAGACCAAAACACTGGGAATATGAGCCTTGACAGGATTTTCCTTACTTTTTCTTTTCCCCTGCTCCTTCTTACCAATGCTGGGACAGGGCAAGGGAACAAATTTCACCTTTCTGCTAAAGTTATTTATGCCGAGCCTCTTCTGGGGCCTGAACTACAAGATCGAATTTTAGTTAAGGTGATAACATTTCACTTCTTTGGGCTTCTGACATCCTTTGAAATGTGGTGTTTCTCCCATAAACTTGATTTATTAACCCAGCTCAGGCATTTGTAGGAATTTGTCAGACCTTTACAAGGCAATGAGGGTCAAGTCAAGCAAAATGTAGTGGAAGTTGTCACAGTAAATGGTAAAGCTGTTTGAAACCTAAGTTCCTCCTGCCCTATAGGAAGCCTCAGATCCCCCTGCGAGTCAGGGCAGAGGAGTTACAGCAAAGAGCTCAGCCTCAATTAATTGGTATTTTCCTGCAGAATTTCATTGCAAAATGTCCAACTCGTTAACACAACTTCATTGCAAAGTGTATTGATTTCAGAGAGCAAGACCTTCCTCCTCGCTTTGGGCTGCTGAATGTCCCAAGGACTACCGAGTACCACAACCCATCCATCTCTGATTTTCAAAGGGATTTAATGTAAAATACCATCACCTTTGATGGACAAAGAGAGTCCTGCTTAGCTCCTTAGTTAAGTTTTATGAATTTGGACCTAATAAAAAGTAAATACCTAGCTTCAAATACCATGAGCTGTTGAAAACCATCTCCTTCATGGTGTCTCCTTTAGACTAGCAATTTCTAAATAGATGAGCAAGATCATTTTCTTGGCAGCCCAACCTGGTACGTGTAGAAAGAGCTGATTTTCAGTTTTCAAGTACTGAAAGAACAAGTTGCAGAGGGGGAGCAAGATGCACCCACCTCCCATCGCCTGTGCTCAGCGGCAGCCAGCCCAGGTGAGCTGCTGCTTGGTAGTTCCAGTAACTTACTCAATTTCAGCCTTAAGATTGCCTTCAGTCTGGGCCATTTGAGGATGTCCTAGCGTTTGTGCAGATTTAGGCATTTTTCCAGGGGGTAAAAGGGAGCGAGGGTTTGGAGGCTGTGGGTTTTTTGGTGGAATTTGGATAGAAAACAACAACCCATATCATGTTTATTCAGAGGCCCCTGTCTGTGACCCAAGCAATGTCTCCTAGCCACCAGGAGAGAATCTCTACCATTCACGCCTTCTGGTGAACATTTCTGTCTTGTGTGACCTTCCTAGTTTGAAAAATAAACAATTTCATGTGGGTGCATGGTTCACGTTAACCAATACTGCCTCATCCTGTAAAGCGTTTAAGTGCTAAGTGAAGTTCAGTAGTCTTCTTGAAATAATTAGTGACGATGATAATAATGAAGGGATTAGTAATAAAAGGGTTTACTTGTTTGATTAAAATTAAGCTTATGTTTGAACACTTTGCAGGATTGGGGCCTTTGCTGCTGTCTCTTGATGCAAGGGAAAGGTGCTGTCTCTGTTCTTCTGGAGCCCAGAAACCCTGGAGATAAAACACGAATCTCTCTCTCGTGTCTTGCAGTGCTCTGTCACCTGCGGGGCTGGAGTCATGCACCGCTCGGTGCAGTGTTTGACGAACGATGACCAGGTCAGCAGCTTGTGCTACGGAGACCTGAAACCCGAAGAGAGGAGGACGTGTCACAATGTCCACGACTGTAAGTCTGCAGATTTGCACCTTCCTTTGCCTTTCTCGTGGCTTCAGCATCTGTTCCCATCAAACCTGTAGACACGTGCAATGTTTCCAAGCATTGGGAGCCATCCAGCTAAGCAGCTAAGGGACTTCAGGGAGACCTCTTAAAAATAAACAAGGTGTTTCGATGCTTTGGATGCTTCGCAGTGTTACAAAAGAAATTTTGATGTACAGTTGCTCAGTGCCCACAAATATTTCTGGTTTGTTTCAGGTGAATTACCAAGGAGTTGCAAAGACGTTAAAAATCTCAAAGGTGTCACTGAAGATGGCGAATATTTCCTTCAAGTCAAAGGAAAGATGTTAAAGGTGCATTTCGGCAACAGATTGATAGTTAATGTGTTTCCCAAAGGTGCAAGAGGACCCTGCATGTGCTCTTCGCTTCCACTCTTGCATTTTCTACCTTCAGTTTTCTTGGCCATCCCTTTACACCTGATACCTGACAAAATTCTGGCTTCTCTCTCAGGTGTACTGCTCTGGGATGCAGACTGACAGCCCAAAGGAGTATGTGACACTTGTAAACGGGGATGCAGAGAATTTTTCAGAAGTGTATGGATACAGGTAGGAAATCCCTTAATCCTGACCTTTGCAATATTTTTGTTTTCCATGGCAATATTTTCCGGTCATGAGTAGAAAGGGTTTTCTTTTGATTTAGATTGCATAACCCGACTGAATGTCCGTATAACGGGAGCAGACGAGAAGACTGCCAGTGTAGGAAAGATTACACAGCAGCTGGGTTTTCCACCTTCAGCAAAGTAAGGCTGGACCTGAACACTATGCAAATAATAAGTGAGTAAACACAGGGCCTTGCCATTAAAAAAAAAATGTTTATTTTACACAAATATAGCTGTATCTGCAACCAAGCGGTAGTACTCTAGTGAGCAATATTCCTGAGCTCTCCTGTTAAAGGCTGCTTTACTGTTAGAGACTGCAACTTGAGTACATCAGAGATGCTCATGCTATTTCTCTGTAGTACAGAAAAATATGAAGACAGTCGCTGGTGCATCTGGTATGCAGAATGAATATCTGCATGCTCCCAGCAGGCCAGTGTATTTTTTGAAGGATTTTATTTCATTTGGTCTCCTATTTTCAGACTGGACTCGGGCAGAAAGCTTATCCAGGGAGGAGCTGGACCCCCTTTTACACACAGACCTGTCCGGAGAGCCCAGTGCAGGGGACTCAGCTGGGGTGGGGATGCTGCTTCCTCCGGGCCAGGGTGGAGGAGGCTCTCAGCAGAGCCAGACCATGGGGAAATAACTTGTGTTGAGAGCGATGGAGCTGGGGCTGTGGATTTGCAGGGGAGGAGGGGACTGTAGCTGTGCAGTATAAGGGATGCCCTGTCTCTCCTGGCATGCTGGGGAGCTGGGAGCCATCCCACAGCATCCCATAGGGTTATGGTTTCAGTCCCCTTGACTCCAGGGATGCTATCAGTTTCCAGCAAATGTTTTAAAAATACAGCGTATTGTTGGGGGTTCATTCAGTAAATAGGGGAGATCTTTTAGCAAAGCAAAATCCTTCCTTGTAAACTGACTCTTTATCTGATAGGGGGGTTTTATCACTTAATTTTCAAGCCATAAGACCTCCCAGTCTATCAATCTGTAAAAAGCTACTAATGGTCTGTAAAAGCTCCTGGGTAAAGATCTCAAAGGAACCACACACGGGGAATTTGATACCAGCTCCCTTTGAATTTCAAAACGAGCTGGGCACCTACCTCTGTCAGGCAGGAGCTATCTCACATCCCCATCTAAATGAGTCTCGGTTACTTCAGATCCTTCCAGAGCAAAATGCCCCGATTCCCTTTGAAACCCCGACCCCTGGGCTGGGGCAGCCAGGAGAGCACAGAGATGGTTGTTTGTCTGCGTTTAAAAGGGAGATTTAGGAGGTCCCGTGGCCTTCTTGAAAGTGGGGAATTTTCTGATAGAGAAATAAAACCCTAGCCATGGGTTCGAGTTTTGTTGTTATTTATACCTAGACCCTAAATCACCAGTGTACTTAAACTGAGCTGTAAATGTTGAGTGTGTGAGCATCCTTGTCAAATTCATTGCTCGCGTACCGGGAGCCGCATGTGGGATGAATTGGGCATTTAATATTAAAAATCCAGCAGATGTGGTCTTGACTCTCAAGATTAATGGATGAAACCAGCTTTAGTGAATTTAAACATTAGTGAAGAGCATGTTTACATTTATTTTCTCTCTCTCCCTGCATCTTTCTTTCCATATTATTCACCAACTATTCTCCACAGCGACCGATTTACAGTTTGCACGGACACATGATGGCCGACCTGTTCCTTATGCCACTGCTGGGGACTGCTACAGTGCCGCCAAGTGCCCGCAGGTATTTGACAACAGCCTTTCATAGGCATCAGTGCCATTTGTTACATTCAGGCCCTCTATTAATTACTGCTGATCGCATCAGCCCAACTCCAGTGAGTGTCACATTCTGATCTCAGCAGTTGGGAACTTTTCCCTTTGTCCATGCAGACAGCGACTTCCATTTTCCATATGGGAAAATGTCAGGTTATTCTCAGACCAGCATCGGGGCTGGCTAAGGGACTTTCACCAGGGCCTCAGACAGTCAACAGTAAAGGAGAAAAGGAAGAATAAATAAGCTTTGGGGAAGAGTTGGGCTTTGCACATGTAGTTGAAGGTAAGGGGACTGGGATCGGTCGTGGCAGGGCTTGGTGGAAATGCTGGGCAGTGAGAGCAACAGTGAATCAGGCTGTCAGAATGCCCTGGGGCCCTGCAGTCCCCTGTCTGCTGCAAATGCTGTTTGCAGGGGTGCGGGAAGATGGGTGAGATGACCCCTCTGGGTGGAGAAGGCAGCGGACAGACAGCAGGACTCCTGCCCAACCAGCTCAGCGGGGAGATGCCCAAGAAGGAGAGGGCGTTTGCAGGGCAGGAGCGGGTCAGGTTTCTGCGGCTGGACCGATGGACTCCATCAGTCAGACTGCAATGGTACCCGCCAGCTGCTGCCCCACCATCCACACACCCTGCTGCTTATTTTCACAGCAGCCTGGTGGGACCGTCGCTCACTCCACTTCGGGCCTGGGAAAACACTGACAAAATGAAGGCAGTGCCTGCGCATCAGGGCAAATCCAGCCTGTCCCAGCACCACGAGGTGCCCAGACACAAAAGCACGGAGCTGGGCACAGGCTAAGTCGCATCCTCAGTCGCTTCAGGAGGCGATGTAGGACATCTAGCCCAGTCGCTTGGGAAAAATATGCTTTCTTGAAAGCCTTTAGGAGATTAATTAACTGTGCTACATGTGGCTTGTGTCCCCAGCATACCTAGTTTCTGTGGAGCTGGGGGATGGCAAGTGGTGTGTTCGGATAGTCCGAGGTATTGGGTAGACCGTAACTGCACAGGGTATGAAGTAGGGAGTTGCAGCAACAGGCGGCAGAGGGCAAGTCTCTCCATCTTCTTCCCTCCCTACTTTCCAAGCTGACACTTTTCTGCACAGCTCAGCAGCTTAGGGATAGACTTCTTACCTCGGGAAGGCTCATGAATGTTAATACCCATCAACCTCACCCAGACAGTTTGCTCCTTGCAGAAAATCAAGATTCCCAAGGCAATGAGTGCAGGGAGCGAAGCTAACAGCCATCTGGTACGGCACGGCTGTGCTGGGCTACGGGTCAGCCCGGAGATGTGGCCACAGGATCCCTCCTTGGGTCCAGAAACAGGCAGGGCTGGGGGCAAGAGGAAGGCTGAGGAGATGCAGGCATAGCCCTTTATTTTCCATCCGTTTCAAGCGTTTTGAGACAGGGTGCAATGAAGTGAAGGACATTTTTAAGAAATAAACAAATGAAAGAGTTTTGATTTTAGTGAAGTCTGGGGGAAACAACAACAAAAAAGCCCAGTGGAAAGTAAGGAAAATAAGGACAAGTGTGCCCTCTCCAGCCGAGGAGGGAGCAGCGAGAGCGGCTGCAGCGCATCCCTGGGATACCTTTCCCATCAGCTGCTGGAGCACGTCGGGCTCCGCAGTTTGCCATGGAAAAGCCAAGAATGCCCTCAGCCGGCAAACTGTGAAAAAGCAGTGCAAACCCGAGAAAAAGCAGCGAAAAAAACCAAGATAGAGCCCCTCCTTCCCTGCAGCCACCAAGGAGAAGAAAATTCCTAACCCGAGACATGCTGTGATTTGTACAATCTGTGCTAATCACTATCAGAGCGATGGAAAAATTTGAAAACATTGCTGGTAAGATCCTGTTAGAAAAGTGAACCATAGCAAAAGCTATGGTTCACTTTTTTTTTGAGATAACCAGGCTCATCTGCTTGTTTTTTTAGGGTCGCTTCAGCATAGACCTTTACGGGACAGGCCTGTCCCTAACGGGAACGGCAAAGTGGCTCTCGCAAGGGAATTACGCAGTGTCGGAAATTCAAAAATCCCCAGTAAGTTGTCATTTTAATGATGCTTATACTCACTCATGAGAGGTTTCTAACTGATGTCTTTCATGGCAACATTGTCCAGGTAGAGACTAACAAAAATCTGACATCTGACATCAGAAATGAAGTGTTGCCTGTAATTGTATTGGGGGGGGGGGCTAGCAGGTTTAACGTGAGTTATTGCAACTAATTAGTGAGCCAGCTCAATCGTGAAGCTGAAAATGCTGTGTGGATATGCAGACATGTCCATGCATGGAGCACGCATGGACGTGCGTGCTGAGATGTCCGGCATGGAGCACGCATAACACGGCAGGCAGGACGGGGGCACGCAGGGTCAGGGCTGCAGAGCAGGGCTTGACCTGGCGGAGAGGGTTTGGATGCCACGCGAGTGCCCTGAGTGGGAATTGTTCCCAAAACGTGGCTAATAAAATATGGAGGATGTGGACGCTCCCAGCGGGCTGGTCTGGGTGTATCTCCTTGGGTCACCCAGGCGCTGGTGGGCTGGGGCTGCCCCACAGTGCACCGCACCCCGGGGCTCTGCTGAACTGAGGCCCCCGGGTAAACCAGGCAAGCCTTCAAAATCAATCCACAGCCAAGTTTGAACTTGTACGACTCAATTTGCCTGCCTGCTAACAACTCAGTTGCTGTGTGCCTTCACACTGTTGCTTCTGTGTCGTGTTCTGAAATTGGAGAAACCCAGGATCGCTTTTTTGGCTGTTATTTCATGTGAGTCATCCCAATTGCCCCCGTTAAAGCTCTCCAAAGGAGGTCACCATAATAATTTAACAAAAAGCAATTTGCAAAGTATCCTCTCCTGTTACTGCTTTCAATCTCCTTTGCTCTGTGGAGCGCCCCTTGAGCCAATAAGCCTCATCAGTGCTGGAGCTCTTAAAGGAGAATTTAATACTACTGGTCCGACCATGCTGCAGCAAGGCATCCTCCAGTACAGGTACAAGAGGACCAGTACAGACCCCATATGTTAGTTCTGGCAGGGGCTTTACTATTCTTCTCCCCTTCTGAAAGGAGAAGCCTCGGCAGCCAACGTTGGGGTTGCGGAGAGCAGACACCACCACAGCTGGCAGAATTAAAACAAGCTTTAAGGAACAGGGGGTCTAAGAGATGACTCTTACCTCCATCACCCGGTGGCATCTGTCAAGCGCTTGTTCCGAGGGTGTAATTGCCCCCAGGAGCAGAAGAAAGAAAGGCATAGCGAGAAGAGATGATAGCAGCCTGCTGCAATCACAGATCAATAGTGTCAAGGGCAGGATGGAGCTCGTTTAAAAATAAATGCTTTGTGCAAGCTTGTCCTGCATTGAAGTCCAATTTTCTGGTAATTGAGGGCTGAAATCCCCGCAAGGACTGTCTGTACATTGTAATGACCAAGAGGAGAAACACTCTGCAGAGGTGGGATAAGGAAGGCCAGATGGAGGTATTAATCTCCTGACTCAAGACGCATGCTGGGCTCTCCTGGAGACCGGGCCAAGCGCAGGACCACTCCGCATCTTTCTTTGTCTCTTCTGGCTGTGGAAATGCAGAGCTGAGGGGGGACAGCACCTTAGCACGTGGCATAGCCTCACCCCATCGCTTTCCCTCTCGTCTTGGCTCTGGAGCCACTCCAGGCTTTTACCTTCCAAATGGCTGTTTCTTGGTATTTCCTGCAAATATCCTTCCTGCGCCCCTCACATGCTCAGGCACAGCTGAAGAGCTGTTGTTGTCTACATGTGGTTCTTCTCTTGCATGATCCACGTTTTCCACTCATTACAGTTATTTACTGTGGGGCAAATTGGGGTAAAGCAGATACCCTTGAGATATCCCTCCAAATGGCCTTCTCCTTGGCCATCTTTCAATGCAATAAATCAAAACTACCTTTTCTTATTTGTGTTCACCATCTGACGTGGTAGCACTAAAGGGAATTACATTTGCATGTATTTAAATATAACAGTGATTTCTTAGATTGATTTAGGCATAATTTGTTTTCCTTCCAAGACGTTTTCTATTAAAAGTCCTGGCTAGAACAACCCAGATCTGGTCCTTCCGCAACATGGAGTTCCTGAGCCCTTATGTGAGATGTTATTTCTGATTTTGCCTGCAGGATGGTACCAAAGTAGTAGGAAAATGTGGCGGTTACTGTGGGAAATGTACTCCATCATCTGGAACGGGCCTTGATGTTCAGGTGTTATAGCAATGGTGAGTTCACAGCTGCTTCTGCACGAAGGGAAATCTTCCTGAAAATGTCCTGAAGGAGCAGATCGGGCCACGCTTGCAAAAGCACTCGTGCGTCGAGTGCATCGGTGACAGCCACCCACCCCACGCAGCATCCAGGGAGCGATGGGACCCCGTGCTCCCAGTCCTCACTTCCCCCAGTAACCCTTACAGATATAACTCCGTCAACTGGACGCGCGCTTCCCACCTCGCTGGCACCCGCTTTGGCCCTGCTCTTGTGCCCACCTCTCCAGCTACAGGCTTCAGAGGCGAAGATGATGATCTGACTCTCACATGCCCCTTGTCTGTATTTTCCAGGTTCTCCGAGAGCGGCCAGCGGCGGTGGGACGGATGAAGGATAGTGATGCAATACCTCTGCCTTCCACTTTTTTATCTGTTTATGTGTGTATATAGATCGCATATTCTTAATGTACAGTATAATATTTATGTTTGGAATTATTTATTTTGATTTAATATTTTTGTACGTAAAATCATTATATTAAGGCTGCTTTTACTATTTTTATTTTTTATTGTTAAATCCTGCAGTCAAACCACTGCATTTTGCGTACTCTACATTATATGTAGCATTAAGACAAGTGATACTTTATTGTCACTGTATTCAGTTGTTTACTTTCAATCAGTAATTTTCCTTCAGTTACGGGCTGCTTTGGCCCTCCACGGTGCTACACAATCTGCATAGGGGTATTTTTGGCATTTCAATCTGTCTTTATGTAAGGAAAGTAGACAAGATGTGCTTAAATTTTTTTTTTTTAGTGATTAGGCCGACAGCACTCGAGGAAAACATGACAATGAATACAGTGCTAGTTGCATTAGCAATCTTTATCTTTTAGGTATGTTTTGAATTTCACATGACCTCTGTGGCCAGTGCTCAAAGCACTGGTTTGGTGCTAACATGGTATTTATTAATGCTCTGTAGTTTTAGTTAATCCAGTGCCTTTATCAGTGAAAAAAGGAAGAAAGCAGAAATAATTGTCAGGCGATTCAAATAAATGAAGAAAATTCCTGCAGATGGATCTTCAGCTCGAGCCCCTTTTTCCAAGGGCTCTGAAGTGAACTTGCTTTTTAAAAAAACATATATTTGTCTCCTAATTGCATGTGCCACTGTGCTTCCTGGCTCCATCTGGAAGCGGGGTATTAACTCATCCCAGACAGGCTGATCAGGCCATATGTTTCCCTGGGCTGCGCGTTGAGAAGCGCTGCAGTTTCTTAATGGGCGTTGTCACGAAACTCCAACGTGAAGCCGAAAGCATCCCTGCCGTGTTACCTCCCCGCGGGGCCGGTGAGGACCGTGGGGTCTGCGGCAGGGGATGGGGCTCCTCGCCAAGCCACCCCTGCCTCTTGGCCGGGGGGCTCCATCGCAGGCACCTGCAGCGTTTCCTCGGCTTCCTACTCACTCACGGACCATCTGCAAAGGGAGCCTTCAGCGCCGGCTCTGCCTCCTTTCAACGAGATCACTCTGTACTTACAGATAACTCTGCCCCCCCCTTCAAAAACAAGCTGCTTTACGCCTACTTCTGTGTTGCTTCGGATCTTCCTGGTAAGGCATCTGCGCTCCTTGCCTATCCGCCATCCCGTGTACAATCAGACCTTTTGCGCTGGCTTTTTTTATATCTATAAATTGAGGAGACATCTCCCATAGGCGCCGAACGCGGCTGTGCGATGGCTCCCGCCTGTACATAGCCCGCCGCTTGTGCCACGCCACGTTTTCGCAGAGCTTCGTAGCACGTTGAACGGGGGTGATGTGACCAGATTATTTTTGTAGTCTATGACTATGTCCCTTATCTCTTTCTCCACAATTTTACTTAGTGATAGGAAGATGCTGCCCCTTCACCTTCTATGTCGGGGTGGCCAGGAGCACAAAGTACAAGGAAAGGAAGCTTTTCAGCACAAAATAGCCAGCAGTTTGGAAAACCAGAGACTTCTCTGCTACTTTGGAGAAGTCTTGCAAATTTGGATGCGAATAGTTAACAAACACAACCTCAGGATCTTGTGTGAGTCTTCTGCCGAGCTCCCCAAAGGATGTGTAATCAGCCTGTTACAAACCAGTCGGATCAATAGCGATAACGGATCCGATCCCTGGATCCACAACCCACACGTGCAGGGGGCCGGGTTCAGCCCTTCAGAGCGAAACCTGTCAGGGACCGACGTATTCGCGTCAGCCAGGAGACCTCTCGCAGGCGAGCAGGGCTGGGGCACAGTCCAGCAGCTCAAGAATTGGTGCTCTACACTTATTTTGTGTCTGCCTCTGCTGCTCTTATTGATATTCAGACTTAGAGGAAAGAACGAGACTCTTACTCATAATTTGGGTTTTTTTGGCATAATGGTGCGTAAGTAGATATGATCATATCTTAGAAAGACTGATTTTTCACCTACATTGTATGTCTATGCATAACAATAATAAATTTTACCTTTCTGAAAAAAATGCCAAAAATACCATTGCAAAGGTGAAAGAAAAGGGAAAGGGGAAAAGGGAAAGAGAAAGAAGAAAAAGGGAGGGGGGAAGGAGTAGTAATGGAATAGTGACTTTTTAATTGCTTACATATAACTTCTGTAGGGGAAAAGGGAAAATTGCACTATGAACTTTAGAAAGAAACAGTGGTGCTTAGAAAGTACAGGCTTATTATATTTTCTTTAATGAAGTAAATGGCTATTTATAAAAAGAAATATTATTATGACCTGTACACATTCATTTTTACCATATAATTTCATAGCAGCTATTAACAGAGCAAGAGAAACCTAAAAAAGCTATTAAATAAACTATAAGGGAAAAAACTGATAGAGCACTGATCCTGTGGTTCATTAATGGGCTTCATTAAATAGGAACAGACTTCGAGGACCAGAGACGTTAGACATTTTTTGTTCAGGAAACAACTCTGGGTTTTGTATATCAATGCCATTATTTGTCTACAAACTGGGGTGTTTTTTTGCAAGCACTTTCCTGTACAGTGTTTCTTTTCTTTCTGCTTGTACTCAAAAGGAAATGAAAAGGCCCATAAGACATGTCTGTATGGTCTTTCTGCATTTGCCATCATATTTCAATACCTGTGTGCTATTATAGAGGCAAAATACTTTGTACACAAGGGAATAATACATTGAATGGTAAACATTCCTTTCTGTGCTGGTGTTTATTTTCGAGCTTTGGGTTCCTTGTTTGAATGTCCCATGCAAAAGGAATGTGGGAGGGTAATATGTTTATATGGAGCCCTGCCCCAAGCCCACCTTGGGGCCTGTGGTTCAGGGACCATCCTGGAGAACAGCCACGGCCATCCCCTTGTGTCCTGCCAGTCAGATAGACTGATGATGCCCAATTTCTGTCAGGAGAGGAGTGCCCAAGGTACAAACCATACCCGAGCACATCTCAGAGGTGCCCCGTGCGCTTCTCAGACGTGCCTGGTGACCGGCTGGTGCTGCCACCCACGCGCCAGGGACATTCCTCGCCATGGGACGATAACGGAGCCAAACGGTTCATTTAGCAAATGTTTATACACAAGAAAATTCAGGTAGAAGAAATTGGGGTGAAAAGGAAGCAAACGTGGCAACTGGCTCCCAGGAGGGCAACCAAGTGATAAACTGCAGCCAGAGTCTTACATCGCCTCTGCCCTTTGAGGCTGCAGAGATGAGTAAAGAAGTCGCATTTTTCTGTCCTCCCGTGTATATTCCTCATGCTTTCTCTCAGAAAATGCAGCAGGTCTCTTTGTGCTGGCAGCTCCAGCCTTTTCCAGCTTCTACGTTTTCAATCCAAAAGGAGAGAGGACACCTTTCTCGTGCTGTCTAAAACAGTCAGATGCAGAAATCAGAACATGCGGTATTTCAAAAGCTTGATTCTTAGTTTAAATGACCACAGTCTTAAAGGTGTCTTTCCTTTCTATCATTTATCCTTCATAAATGATTACAAAGACTTTAAATATGGGCTGCTGTAGAATTAAGACATATTTAACCTTCCAGGCCTGTATAATGAAAGGGTCACTCTAACACTGTTGATGCTTAGGTCCAGTTTTTCTATGAGAATTACAGCGCTCTTCTTCAGCCTTTTTGTACAGTCTATCAGGATTCATTGCTCCAGAGACAGAGGTAATTGCTTCATATCTTCAACATTCTTTTCTGCCCCAGTAATGGGCATTTTTTCCTCTATAGAAAAATAAAATGCATTTTGTCGAAGGCTGGTGGAGAAGCAGGTCTCAAGGAGCTAGTCTTAAATCGGGACATTTGCTAGAAAACCTCCTTCTGTATAGCCATGCTTTGAAAATTGTATTGAAAAATGGGCAGGGAGAAAAGACCAAGGAGGGCAGTCTGGGCTTGAAAGACAATTTTCCACCAAGGCACTGCCAGACCTGGTCTAGTGGGTCTTTCCAACACGGCTCCTCTTCCCAAACAGGTGATTGAGGGCTGGCTTAGAGAAAGCATTTCCGACGGGGGAACAGCACTGAGGTGAGATGGTTCTCCTGTCTACCCAGCAAAGGCACACAAATTCAACCCAACCCAGGAGTCATTAACAGCTGAAGCAGCTCAGCCCACGTGGTAAGTTCTCCCGTTGCTTGAGCTCTTAAGATTGAGAACTCTTTAAGTCTTTTTAAGAAATACATTTGAGGTCATCCAGAAGTCACTAACCTTAGTAGCTGTTGGTCATTCAGCGGGAGGGGATGCGTCCCTCTGCGGCACAAATTCCTGGAGGCAGCTCTCCAGCTTGTGTAGTGCGGGAGGAAAGAGCTGATGGCTGAAAGTGGTGCCTGTCAGTCTCGCTCCAGCATCTTCCAAGTATATTTGCCTGCACTGGGGTAATCCAGGCAATCGGAATTGTAGCCTTCCAGAAGCAGATTTAGTTGACAAGTTTCTGACCTCTCTTTGCAATAGCAAGATGAAGAATGCTCAGTTATTTTTGGCCTTCACAGAAGAGTCTGAGTTTCCACTTCAAATTTGGCTTAATTTTTCAGCTATTTTATATTACCAAACATGAGACACGGTTTTTGAAAAATCAAAACGAGAAGAGAACAGTGTTTTGACCTAACTCATATGATTTTTATACTTAATTTCCTGAGGGTTCCTTGGTTGGTTTGTTTGTTTCAATTAAAAAAAAACAAACCACAACAAACCTGTGAAATTTTCCATGAAATGACTTCTGCCTCTCTCTAGTTATACGTATTACTTCTGAAGCGTTTGGAGACATGATCTGTTGCCTGTAAGTACAGGGAGATCTGATGTAGGTACCATTTTGAGCCAAGGGAAGGTAGAAATACATTTCTCCATTGTGAAGCTGATTCAGTTCCTTCAAGGCAGTGGCTGGATACGCAGCGCAGAGGCTGAGGCCATGCACACCGGACCATTTCCACCAGGAAAACCTCAGTTCTGCTGGGAGCAGAAGAGCCCAAATGGTTTCCACGTTACACCTCTTTGCAGACTTGGGCACATGCCTAGCTTTAATGTTCCTGCTCAGTCTGAGCTGCCAGCAGCGATATCAAGCTGCAGCTACTTAAGCATTTCTTGGTAGTCAGTGTCCCTGTCTCTGAGCAGACAGCGTGAGGAGAAGAGCCAGAAGTCTGGAGTAATCCCTGAATACAAACCCCTTTGTATGCAGGGCAGAGGGTGCAGAGGGACGCAGGGCTCTGTGTAATTTCTCCCTTAAAATCATTACTTGGCTCCATTCATATGCTTATAATTTCTTCATCCTTCTTTAATCTGGGACTACATTTCAGACGAGCAATTAAATTAATCAGGTCATTGCTGCATTGTCCTGTACTAATCCATCCTCGCTGGCTTGCTGACCTTTCTCTTTGCAGATAGGCACTGCTTACTGCCTGCCTTCCCCCACCCCCCGCAGAAAGGAGTATTTGCTGCAAAATGCTTTAATTGCTCCCACTCACTGTAGCAGGGAAGTGGGGATGGCTCCCTGCAAACTGGCAAGAACAAACGTGTCCAGGTTAGCCGCCGCGCAGGCAGACCTGCAGTAGAAGTCTTCGTGAGTGGCAAATGGGAGCGGGGGCTTGTCTGCTCCCACGCCTCTGTAACCCCCCGACACACACTCCTGTGTGAAGCTGCCTGCATCCAGCGATGCGAGCAGGTACCAGATGCTGCCAGAGGCTGGAGCTCTGGCCTCATGCATGGCTTGGGCTCCCCAGATGAAGCTGTCTCCACTGCAGGTCTCGGGTTTGCCCAGCCCTTCGGAGCAGGGGACAGACTTGTGGCGTTGGGAGCGTGCAACCACGCAGTTGCCCCCGAGGCCGGCACCTTGCCGGAGCTTAGCTAGAACCAACACGTAGCCACTGGTGGCAATCCGACCCTGCTTGAGAAAACGCAGCTACAGATAAAACATACCCGCGCCAGCTGAACCGGCGAGTAACTGAGCGCTGAAATAACAACCCGCACGTGGCGCGGGCCAGGCTGCTGGAAGGAGCCGTAGGCCAGCAGTTGCCGCGGAGGTTTGCTTCCCGGCAGCGGCAGGGAATAACACGGCGGGTCTACGCCTTGCTTAGCGAGAGCAGAAGCCAGCAGCCTTTCTTCCCGCCCGCGCTGGGGCTCCGCTGCTCCTGACTTTGCTGCCTTCCTCTCTCCTTCGCTGCTCTCCTCCCACGGGATCCCTGAGCGGACCAGGTCTCTTCAAACCCGGCGTCTCGGGGGACAATCCACCCGGAGCAGTGGCTCTGATGATCTAAGGAAACCTCAGCCAAGGGCATTACAGCAGAGTGCTCTGCTGACTCTCGCTTGAGCTCTTGTCCCCATCCAGCTGGGGCAAATGGAGAGATGATGCCCTTCAGGTACGTTTTTAGAGATAATCCTAAATTCTGCTGACTGAGTTGCGTTAAGTGGGGTGTCTTGTCAACATCTACTGGTGCGTAGCTCACCTGGAATAACCCCCGAGAGCTGCACGCCCGCCTCGGGAGAGGCTGCCTTCCTTGGGTAATCTGACAAAATCCTCCTCTTCACCAGCTTTCCTCCACGTTGTGCAAGTGGTATGTGAAGCTTTCCAGACAGGACTTGCATTCAGATTTCACTAAGGGCTTTTGCCCGTTTGATCATTCCTAATGGCCCAGGCCTTTGAAGAGCCTGAGTGTACAGAAGCGCTGAAGTTGGGAGTATCGGAAGCTTTAGCAGGAGGGCAGGTCCTGGGCTGTTTGCCTTGGCCAAAAACACGGCATCGCCAGCACGGAAAAACAGCACAAATGCAAAACCTGACAACATTCGTGGCCAGAAGAGAAACCACTTCTGGCCTCTCAGGGTCCACAGACACAGTTTTCTGAATTTTCCCTTGAGCAGCTGCCTAACTTCTGCCTGGTTTGAGCTACCACCCCGCCACAGCCACTGGCAGTCTAGTTTTGGCAGGTATCTCACTCCTCTGTTTATCAGCAGGTTTCAATCCGGTGGAACAGGAAGAAAAAGGCTATTTTGTTTTTCCCTAATGAGAAGAGACAACAAACCAGCTTCAAAAAAAATAAATAAAACGACCTTTCCACCTGCGGGATGGCAAATGCATGATGAAGGTGAGGGACTGAACGACGTCTGTGATGCTTCTAGCGCTGTTGCGAGTGAAGGGCAGGACGGCTGCACTCCCGACAGCTCACCTCCTGCCTTGGCTGCCGACGAGCTACCCCAAATAGTTTTTCTCATCTTCAGCAGCGGTCTTGAAAAGTAAACGTAGCATGGAAGGAGTGTGAATTTACTGCATAAAGCAAGAAACTCTGCAGGATCGCAAGAGAGCTCGAGGGAGTGAGGGAGGGATAGTAGAAAATTACTTGTTGCTATAGCGCGAGGAGGTGTTGTGCAAATTGGCAGAGCCCCACTTGATTGCTTTGTTTAGCCTCAAATTGAGAAGCAGTAAGGAACCGCAGGAACCAGGGCCATCTACCACCCACCTCTCCTCGAGGAGAGGCGAGGTAGGGCTGCGCCTGGGGAGTCTTGAGCTCGACAGCAACGAAACCCAGTTCTTGGCAAAGCTGCAGCGCTGTCGTTTCAGGGAGTAACAGCCTGCAAGGACGAGGAGGGGGCTGGAAGAGGAGCAGGAGGAGGAGGACGGGGCAGTAGCCGGGATGTGCTGGGTGCCTGGCACAGCCCACATCCCAGCACCGACACTTCG
>Ga0181612_171886_pt1 | contig 17385 bp, 15 predicted proteins | sample HoacroProtozoa21_FD_119630 | JGI IMG/M metagenome (GOLD analysis project Ga0181612, IMG submission 119630) | Hoatzin crop microbial communities from Cojedes, Venezuel. Combined Assembly of Gp0051906, Gp0051904, Gp0051908 | reverse complement strand
GCCGGCCCGTGGCCGTGCGGGTGTGGCTGGGGGGGGCGGGTGGCGGGGGGGGGGGGGGGCCGGGCTGCGTGCGGGGGTGCCTGCGGGTGGCAGCAGCCGATCGCGGGAGCCCCCGAAGCTGGGGGGGACGGGGGCCGCGGGCCTGCGGGGCGGCGGGGGAGGCCGTGTGCGGGCCTGGCTGCCGCCTCCGGGCAGAGGTGAAGGCCCGCTCTCCCCATTTCCCTGCCGGGATCGGTGAGGTGCGCAGGGCCTGGTGACAGCCCTGCGGTGAGCGGGCTGTGACGGGACTGTGCCTTCCAGCCAAGCCACCCGCGCGGGTTGGTGGCCGTGACGTGACCGACCGAGGCTGGTGCGGCAGGGCCGCTGCCGGCACGCGGCGGTGAGCGTGGGCCAGGCTGCGGAACCCGGCGCGGGCGCTGCGGGTGACGGCGGCCGAGGCGTCGGGGTGCCCGAGGGCTCTCCTGTGGGCGCCGAACAACCCGGAGTCCTGAGGTCCCTCTGCGGCTGCAGGCTGAGCTGCGAAATATCCGAGCGCGGGAAACACCCACCCGAACCAGCAAACTCCCCGGTGTTCCGTTGCCAAAGACTTGCCGCCAAGATCAGAAGGCTGGGAGTGCCCGTATGTCTTTCTGCTGGTGCTGCAGACATCTGTGGACCCCAGCTGAGGCACCCAGCTCTCCCCAGAGTTGCAGAGTGTCCCCGTGCCCCTGACTCAGGGCTACGGTTTCTGTGGCGGGAGGAGGCACCGAAAGGCTCGGTGCTGCAATGCTGGGTTGCAGAGGACCCGTGTCTCTGTGAAGCTGGCTGATGCTGCCATCCTTCTCCAAGGCTTGCTTACAAGCTGAGAGGGAAAAGCAGAAATGACTGCATAGAACCGCTCTGTTCTTTTCATTTCCAGGGCCAGCAGAAGACAGTAGGATCTTGCCAGTAACTTAAGGCAGCCTGAGGGGTTCTCTAAATTACAATGCCTGGTAATAGTTCAAAGATGTTGCTCCATCACAACCCATCATAACGTTCAGACGTGCCCTCAGTGGTGGTTAAGACCATGGAAGGTCCCAACTCTGTCCATTACCAAATTTGGCCACTTTGCATCATTATATCAGGATCCAGGATCTTGGTGTTTCGTTTGGGAGGGCCAGAGTCCCGTGGGACAGAATTAATTCTTACTGCATTACAATTAGGCAATAAAATCTTGAGACCACACACAAAATTTCTTCCAGGCTACACTTCTCCTGAAATTCTTGAGTAAGAATTGAGTAGGAAAGGAACAATGCTTGAAGTTTGGCCCTTTCCTTTTTTTTCCGAATCAAGAATATGCTCAGAGCCAGTTCAAGCAAGTCTGGCATCGTCCAGCTGCTCCTCCCTGATGCCTGTGAGCCATCGTACCTTAGGAGCGCTCAGCTGCAGGCAGAACAGAGTGTCAGATACAGAGGGCTGACCTGCTAAGGAAGGTATCTGAAACTTCTGTGTCTTGCTCGTTTTCTCTCTTCATATATGACAGCTTCTGTTGCACCTCTGGGTGCTCACTATGTGAGCAGTATACATCCCACTAGGGTATATCTGTTACAGCAGCCGAGCTGGACCTGGCTGGGCTGATTCCACTGTGGTGACATCTGAAGTGCACTTCTAAGAACCAAGAAAGAACCATCTGAGAAAGGCTGTGGGGAGAAGTCTGGTAAGATGCAGGGAGATACTTGTTTGCATCACTGGTAATTGTCTGTTAAAATGGGTGCTGCTTCCATTTCGTTCTGCAATAAGCCAAGGAGACAGCTTCTGATGACCAGAAATCCCCTGTAGAGTTTGTTTATTATTAGCCAAAGCTACTTGCTGCTCTGCTTTTCCCAGACCCAGGGGAACATACTGAGCTGCCTGGAGATGGGACTGATGACAGCTCATGTTTGAATGAGTACAGCTTTTACCTCTGCCAAAGGGGCTGATGCACAGGCAGCTTTAATGACAAATTAAAATTGACTGCCCAGTGTCCAGCCCCTTGCTGCTGCCAGCAGTTGTCAGCAGCAGGTCCTGAGTTGGGCTGCCAGCTGGAATGAAACAAAGTCCTTCTGCACCTGAGCTCTGAAGCTGGCCTGGAGACTCCTGCAAGGAGTCTGCAAGGGGGAGCCGGTTACTCCCTGGACGGCCTCTCGGCAGGTTGTCTCCTGCGGTGATGCGAGGGGGAGGGAGGGAATCGCTAGCGGGGATGCTCCAACCCCCAGCGCAGTCACCCGCTGAGACCCACTGCCCTGTGAATACCCCGGCTGGCAGCTCGGCTGCAGGCACACCCTGGCTTTGCCACTTCTCGCCCCTGCGAAAGGTGGTGGCTGCTGGACCACAGTCCCTGCTGCGTCTTGATCTCAGTGGGAGGTTTGGCTGCTTAGATGAACAATCTGGCTGGAAGGCCCTGCAGAGGTGGCTCTGCCTTTCCCAGACACAAGATGCTGCCGTGCTCTGTACCAGGGCATGCCAGCTCCACCTGAAATGCCTTCCAGGTCTTGGCAGGAGCCATGTCTGGAGATGCTACAGGCTTCAGCCAAGCCTTTCAGGATGTCTGCAGTGGGAACCCTTTGTCTCCAAACCATAGTCTGGGCTTCTTAGAAGAAGACGCACATTGCATTACTGCGCTGAGGTCATGGGACACATACAAGGAAATAGGTCAGAAACCAGAAAACCAAAAGGTGGGAAGGAGGATGAGGACTTACAGCGAGCAGACATTTCTCTTAGACTGGAAATGAGTTGCTGGGAATAATGCACCCTCAGTGTTGAGCTCCTTTGGCACTCCGCAGTTCCCCCTCTGGCTGTGGGAGCACCCTCCTGCTCATGGCCATGGCCAGCAAAGGGCTGCAGCTGGGTCGGGGTCGGGGTGTGGGGACTCACACCAGCCCCTGGGCACAGCGGGGTGGAAGGGCAATGGCTTTCTTGCAACCAGGCAATATTCAAAGTCATTTCTTGCTCCTCCTCCAGCTCCCCATATGATTTGCAAAGCCAGGAAACATATGGCCCTTTGTTCTTACGGCGTCTGATTTAGAGAATTCTGTACGTGATTTGAAATGAACAACAGTCGTGCCGGTGAGCTGTGCTGATGAGAAGCTCTGATCTTTGCACTGCCTTGGAGAGAAGGCAGCTGCCGTCTGTCCTCCAGCCCAGCTCCTGACTGCTTTCCCGGTGCACTGTGGCCCTGGCTGCGGACCACGAGGCTGTGTGGGGATGCTGCCAGTGAGACCCCAGCCTCGGTGCGGTGGCTTATTTGCTGCTGCTTTCTGACACCCCACTGAGTCCCCATGAGAGCCTGCCCACATATCTTCCCACCGCCACCTCCAGATTTCCACCTAATCATGCATTAATTATGATGCAAATTTCTTCTCCTCATGTTAATTAATTTCAGCAAAGAGCGTGTACGCTGGCCTCCCATAGCTGGTGAAGTGCAGCAGGTGGATACACATCTGGATGTAATGCAGTAACTGGAGGTAAATCAACTGCATTGATTGCAGCATCTCCTGGTTTGTCTCAAGTGTAAACGTTGGAGCCAGCTACTTTTCATGCTTCATGATGGCCGAGATGACTCTCTCTGCTAGCTTTGCTTAGCTAAAATTTTCTAGTAAGAGGTGCATCTTACAAACACAAGGTTGCAGACATAGTGGAGTAACACCTTAATAACCTGTCACTGCCAAGTCAGATGGCAAGATTTAACGTAACGTTGCTGAAAGCGCTTTTAAGGGTGGGATGCCACGTTGCGCTCGCTAGCAGATCTGGGAAGCTTCGGTGCTGGAGGCTCCCGTGCTGTTGTAATGTGGGGTCTGGAGGCTGCTCTTGCACCGGTAGTGTATGTCAGGGTATCAAAAACTCATGAAAGTTGTGAATTTCCCTGCATCCCAGAGGGGCATGCCTCGGGTTGTTTATCAGCACTTGACGCTGTACGAACTCAGTGACACGCGTTCAGTGTTTTAGGCACCTGCCAGAAAGGCATCAATTTTGCGCTCTGGAATTCCTCGTAATTTGCTGTAGCAGACACAATTGGAGCCATGACCTGACCGGGTGGCTTCATCAGCCTTTCGGGAGAGCTGCTGATTGTAACTACACATTTTGGCACCGGGCCTTCTCTTCCTGCCTGCGGTGACTGGCCTGTCTGCTGGTCATGCTGTTCGTCCAGCCACTGACGGCATCTCAGAGAAAGCGTGGAGGTAGGTAATGTTTCCTTTAAAGACTTCTGAGCTCATGAGAATGAGATAGTGCATTCCCATGTGGTTAAGTTATACTCTTGCACGTCCCAGCTAGAAGTGTTAGCAAAACAACCTTTGGTTGCTAGGAGGTGCTGTACGGGGCTTAATTAATCAGGATGGTTGTGCCTTCTGTTTGCTATCATTGCTGATATAAAGGAGAGATTTCCAAAGCTGAAAGTTGTGATGGACTCTTGTTGAGCTGAGAGCTTTACGTATAGAAACACACTAAGATGGTTGTGGCAAATGTTAGTCATTACAAGATACTGCACAGAAAAAAATAATCTAAACTGTGAAACCCACAAGAGGTGCTTGGGCTCTGTCTGCTCTGTCGAAGCTGTTCCTCTGTCCGTGCTGTTACGGTCAGCAGCGACACAGAAACAGCTAAGGCTGCTGGTGCAAAAGATTTTCCTCTTCCACTAAAAGGGGAAAAGAGGCCGATAGTTAGCTCAAAGGTTTTTGGTCTGATTTTGAAGCAATATGCTAAACTTTCTTAACGCACGAGTAAGACATTTGGCTTGCCCCTTCAAGAGTGGAGAGTGCTACCATAGGTGGCAGCTCCTTTGCTGTAGCTGGATGAGCTGCCCAGATGATCACTTTCTGGTGTATGTCCATCAATATGGTTTAAATTAAGCAAAACAGATGGGGAGGTAGATGGGATAAGTCAGCAGGCAAAACAGAAAAGCTATAAGGAGAGTGGTAAAACCTAGGGGAGCCTGAAGCAGTCTCTTCAACTAGACGATGATGTGTGCCCAAAGCCCCAGACTGTAGCAGACACAATGCAGTCCTGGCTACACTCACACACAGAGGACTGAATCCACACAGATTTTAAATGCTTTTAGACATTAAACTCCTCGGACAAGCAAGCTTGCTGCTGGTTGGCTCCAACCATCCATTCCCTGGGAGGTACTAGACAAACAAAAATAATGAGTTTCCCCTCAGCTGAATTCAGGTATTTCCTCGGCTCTTTGAGAAACGTGTAGGCGGAAGGCAGACATGGCTTTCAAATTCCCCAAAAGCTCTTAGTTTGGTGACACTGTGCAACGAACTTCAAGATGTCTGGCCTCAGGGGTCGTGTATTCAATACAACCTGAACCAGGGATGGGTGCCTGAACTCTGCATTGCGTGGGGCTAACGGTCCTCATCACCGATCCACGTTAAATGCTGTGTGAGGCTGGGATTCAGAGCACCCCTCCTCACCCCCCCCAGCATCATCTGGTGCCCGAACAGTTTGGTGGGTGCAGTCACGGCAGCATGCCCAGCACTCATGGGGGGGTGTCAGGAAGGGAGAAAGCTGGGTCTGAAAACGAGTGCATGAGCTCTTCTGGTGCAGTGTAGGGGGAACATGTAGGGCTAACCTGATAGAGCAAGCCACAGTATCACACCTAGCCCCCTTGTGCACCTGAGAGTATTTCTGATATATTTTTCTCTCTTTTAGCCTTGAAAAGAGGGGCCTGCATAGATGGTAAGACAACCTTGTGCATAATAGTCTGATCCTTATACCATTCATCCATAGGGGAGCTCTTTATCCTGAAGGAATTCAGCTCTGCAGCTCCCTCTTCTCACTAGCATGCCTGAACCCCTGGTTTGTAGAATTTCAGGTGACAGGGAGAAGCTTCTTGCCAAAACCGACACACTGGGCTGATAATAGTCATGGAAATGGTCTAATATATAAAAGAATGAATGTAGTCTGTTGGTTAACAGATTCGGCTTGGAGGGACAGGCTTGGGCTTCAGCCCTGGGCTCTGTGTTGGTTCCTTGGGGGCACGTTGCAGCAGCAGCCCAGGGAGCGTACGGCTCCGAGTCCCTTCCAGGGGAACAGACGGGTAAACACTGCTTTCCCATTTCCTGCATGAGTGCTCTGTCCACAAGGCTGCTATGAAATACTGGTTGAAATTCATCCTCTAGCTATTCTGGAATGGAAATGACTACTGTTTGGTGTGGGTTTTTGTCTGATTGTCTTTCACTAAATAGATATTGCTGAATGCTTTAGATATGTGCTGGGAATCCCTCAGCACCCAGGCTGTCATGAGAGAGCTGTTTGAGAATCTCAGCAGATGATAATCTTGGCCACAGCAGTGGCATCTGAGGGCATGCACAGTGCAGAATTTTAAGCACCTGAGAACATTATTTGGCAAAATCCTATATGCCTTTATCCTCTCCGGTGTGCTGCTGGACTAGGTGAGGTTTGGTAGCTTGTTTTGTTAGCGTTAGTCTCCCAAACTCCGCCTTGCATTACACTTCAAGAACTCCTGCACACATTTTCACTCTCCTGTGTCCCTCACGTGAGTGTAGACGTGAGAACTGATACAGTCACTGCCTTTTCTGTGCTCACAGTAACATGTAGGCTCCAGCACAAGCGGTAGGAGTGATTATAGTCACTGCCTTCTCCTATACGCTGCACGCTTCCTTGCTAACTTCAGCATAGCAGCCCCGCTGCCCACAGCTGAGCGGGGGGAAGGCTGAGCAGTTTTGCCTCCTGGGCGACGGGACGTTTCGTCCCGGGCTGTGAGCCCAGGCACTGCAGCATCATTGTCCCAGTGCTGCTGTCACTGCTCTGCAGCAATGGAGTAGCAAAGCGTTGCTCGTGTTGTAAGCTGTTTTGCAGCCTGCAGCGACAACTATCTGCTGTTTACAATGAACAGGATTACTGAAATACTGCGAGATAGCAGCCAGAGGACTTGCTGTGCAGGCGGTGGAGCTACGGTAAATGAGGCTGTGGAGTTACCCGTGGACTTCCAGAAAAGGAAGGTTACTCGCTGCAGGAATAACACGTTGTCCCACTGGCGCTGGCACCTCTCTCTGGGCAATGTAGCTTCTAGCAAAAGGTTTGCATCATAGAGTTGTTACCGTGCAAGCCTGTATTTCATACCTAGGATTACCTGCATCTATTGATATCAAGAATTTATTGTCTCATGCCCACCTGTGTTAATAGTTAAAGTGACAATCAGGTGGCACGCCAGCATCTGTGGCACAGCTCCGGGCTTTGCAGAACCCATACTGCGGATGATTTCTGTTAGTTACTCTTAACAGTGGCTTTTAATACAGCCAGGTACAAACTGGTTTTTGCTTTGTATCTCCTGGGTGAGGGATCATGACCCACATCCTGCAAGCTGTGTGGGCTCCTGCTGCTGAAATCTGTGGGGACAAGATATCTAAATATTTTTCAGAATGTGGGACCTGTGGGACTGTTCCGCCTGTTGCGATTCAAATGCCTGGAAGGATCCCTATAAATATTTCATTGCCTCAGGGACAAACTGTGATGTGGCTGCAATACTGTGCACCAATATGCCTCCAGAAGCATAACCACATTGCTGTGGCAGTGGAGAAACCCTGCTCCTAACCTGTCAGTACTTATAACTAACAGATGCAGAAAGACAAAGTATAGTTAATATTTTAGAAATAGGCTTTGCTCCAATATAGGTTTTCACTTTTCAATATGTCTTTCAAATAAAGAAGAAATTATATACCTATCTGCCCTCAGATTTTCCTCATTAGCATTAATCAAGCACGCTTGGCTCACAGATGAATTTGATTAGGATCATGTATACTTTTAGGAACCAAAAATAATGAATCATGACTTGAATGTACGTGCTGCTGCAGCCAATGTTGCTGTCTGGTAGCTGCTGCAGCAGTGATTTAACAGAAAACTCCGAGAAGTGGAATCCAAACTGCTGGCAACAGGAGGTGGTAAACGGCACATGTAAAATAAAGAAAGCAAGACCACACAAAATGGAAAAGCTATAAAGTGCACAGTTATTTAAATTACTATACATTGGTTGAATTTCTTTATTTTCTGATACAGAAAGAGCTGTAATGGAAAATTTAACTCTGTCCACATGCATACACAAATATTTTTTGCATACGTTCCAGCCTGTGGCCCACAATGTGTAGCTGCTAGATCAGTGAGTTCTCTTACACTTCTTGTTTTATAAAGCCAGCAGATTCTTCTGTTCATCTCTTTTAGCACTGAAGAAAATAGATGTCTTCCAAAAAAAAAAACCCCAGCCGTTTGAGCTGTGTTTCCCTCTGCACACACAGTAGTGTAGCTCTGTGCACAGCTCATGTTTTATGCACTCACCGCCGCACGCGGAAATTCACGCAAAGCCCATGTGCACAAGCACCAGCTGAGGAGCGGGCAGGGGATGCAGCATTGCGCTGCCTGTGAAAATATTTGCTGATAAAAAGAAGAACGGAGAAGGGAGGAAAGTCTTTCTGCTTTGACAGTTTATTGGTGTTCCGCATCAATTATTCTGACCTGCTGTCATCCTCCTTTGTTTCTTTCTTTTACAGAAAGTTTTATTGTGTGGTAATCCTTATTCATACTCATCTCACTAGTGAGGTCCATGAGGACTGCCTGTGTGATAAAAGGATGCAAGACTATGTATTATCTGTAATCCCTATTATCATGACAACTGCCTGGGCCTTTGACAGATCTGAAATCTACTGAATCGCTTACCTAAGTGCCAGAAAATGCCTGTAAGAGGCAAAGCAGACATATGAAAAGGGAATAATATATAAAGAAACAGCTGCATTGAGATCATTTGTCATTTTTGGAAAGGTCTTGGAGAACAATACATATGTTTGATATAGCGTCACGCTCATGACACTGCCGGTCTTTTATTCTGCTGGCAGGCCTTATCTGGACCGCAGCAGTGGTTTAGACTGAAAAAACGTGTATCGAGCCTTCGTCTTGTTTGTCAGATCTCGGCTGTGTGCCCTGGCTGCAGGGCCCTCCCTGACCCTGCCCAGTTCTCGCACTGGGTTAGGAGGCACTGCCCTCCCTGCTACACAATGCTTAAAAACCAGGTGGCACAGCCGGCAGGAGTTGCCCAGGTTGGAGCAGGTGCCTCTTCCATTAGCTGCTTGCTTTTTTGCTGCTACCATCTCCCCTGGTTGCCAAGCAGGCCCCTGGGGTGCCCTGTGCGGTCGCCGCTTTCCAGTCTCCGACTCTGTGGCTGCAGACCCAGCCCAGGGGTGACTTCACCCCGATCCTCCCCCCCCCATCACGAGGACACGCTGGGCCCTCAGATCCTCCAGAGCACGCTTTGAGAACCGCCTCTTTGAGAAACAAAACCGCCTGCGCCAAGACATGCAACAGTCAGAGAAGGTAACCGTGCTGCTAAGGAGCAGAGGATGCCCTGGAAGCGAGCAGCGGTAGAGGATTTCCACATTAATTCAGATCCCTACCTGGGAGCTGCAGTTACCTTGGCTTCTCTCCCGTTGCTGTGATAACAGCACCAGATAAATGTTCGGTGGCGTTGCACAACTTCGCGCAAGATAAAATGCGCGGCTCGGGAGTCACCTTGAAGGGAGCTGGTGAGACAGCGTCTTGACTGGCCGGTGGGTGTGGGCTGATGTTGCAGTGCCCGCGCTTCCACTGCTTGCTGGCTTATGAAACGGCAGGACTGCCGTGGGGGTAGCTCGATGGCAAATACTGAGCTATTAAGGGAATACACAAAGAAAGGAAAGTTTGAAAAGCAGAAATTTATTACATACAAGGTTTTTATGGACTTTCTCAAGTGCAGATGTGCCAAAATGTTTCCACTGGAAACTTTATATAAAATGATTAATGTAAAGGAGTTCTGCAATCCTGGCATCTCTCTCCCCTCTCCAGAGAGATGTTGTGGCTTGTGACAGCTCTGTTCTGTGCACTGAGAGCACCAGCAGCTGGAAATTATCATTTGTTAGTCTTAGACTTTCTGTAGCTCATTTCAGAGTTCACTGAGTGGAGCGATGAGGGCTCTTACCCTTTTACCTTCAGGACAGCCTGGAATTCCTCTTTTAGGGCCAGAAATCACTCAAGCATTGAACTTCAAAAAGGAAAAAAAATTAAGCATTTTGTATAGTATTCAGATCTGTTCTGAGCATTCCTCAAATTCCTTCAAAGGACTGTCAGAGGGACAGATGTGTCATTGCAGCTCTGGGCTCTCTTTCACCTTTGCTCTGCTACGGCGTGATGCTTTGCTTAAAATCTCCCCGTTGCTTTTTCTGTCTTCCTTGCCTGTCTAAACATTTTACCCAAGAGTTTTCAGATGCCCGTTGGGCTTAAGGTTACTTTTTAACCGCAGGGCTCTCCAATGAAGGCTGATCCCTTTCTTACAGGTCTGGGCTGCTGCATGCAGGTCTGATCGCCCTTGGCTGCCCACTGCTGTTCCTGAGCTGTGGTCTCCTGTTTCGGTGGTCATGCGGTGGAAGGCAGCTTTCTCCAGAGAGGGGGACGTTGGGGATCTACAAGCCTGGGAAACACAGCATCTCCCAGGGCTTCCGTTAAAGTGGATTCTGGGACATTTACTTTGATTACTCCTTTGTGGTAATGTCAAGCTCTACAGGACAGAAGGTTTTCCTGGTGGCTATTTGCCTTCTCAGGAAGGTGGGAGGACTATATGTTTTCTCTTCTTCCCTGGTTCACATGAACTATTTCCATGAAAAAGCTGAGATTAATTGAATCCGTACATACTAACCAGAGAGACCGCAGCATTCCCTGTATGTCAGAGGAGTTCTTGGAATAAACAGGGTGAAACAGAAGAAAGCTGTCAGCTACAGCCAGTGACAGCCAACGAGGTGGCCTTTCTTTCCCCGTGTTCCTCAGGCTGTCACGTTCACTCCCCTTCCGGATGCCTGCGTCTATGCTCTCGAGCAGCACAGCATCCTGGGGTCCTCATCCCCCGGATGTTCAGACCCGGGACCCATCATGGCTCATCTGGTTCTCTGCGCCATCACCTCCTTCAGATGGCGAGGATGCACGTTCGTGGCTTGTCCTCTGGCCATGACCAGCGTGCCCACTCTGCCTGTGGAACAGCAGCGAAGTGGCACTGCCAGCAGGGACCCCGCTGTCACCAGGAGCCCCCCGTGCCAAGCTCTTCTTACTCAGCTCTTTTTCCTACTGATGCCAAGGGTGCCTGTTTAAGGAGCAAATGAGTCTGCCACAGGAATCTCCTGTGTCGGGATTACATGCGCTGTTAATAAAAATTGCCTTGAACTTCTAAATTGAGGCGCTTAAAACCCACAATGAATGCATTCTGCATTAATGAAAAAAAACACCATCTTTTTTGTTGAAACTTAAATAGACCCATGAACTTTTGTATCGTGAATGCTATTTTAAAACTGTAATCTATTCCACTTTTTCCATTGTGGTTGTTTTCATATTTTGTTATATTCTTACGTAGGCAAGTCTTTGATCTTTTAATATAAAGGATTTTATGTTTCCAGGCACAGGTTTTTGTGCCCAGCTCAACAGGCTTGGTAAGAACCTGATTTCACTCTTTTTTCTACGGTACAAGTTTATAAAAAAAGAATTGAAGAAAGTATTAAGGCACCAAGGCATCAAGAAATTATTGCTAACTGCTGGAAATTTAGATTAAGGTGTTCTAAACATTTTCTAAAAGTAAAAAAAAAGAGAAAATATAAATATGGGTAAGTTCATTATTTTCTGTGATTTCTGTTTTTGAGTAAACTGAGTGAGACTCAGACTAAGAGACTGTCTAAGGCCAAATGTTGTATTATGTCATAGAGTACGAACATGGCCTGAAACTGGATGATAAATTCTACAGGCAAGGTAAAGTCATGCTAAAAGCCCCAAAGCTATTTAGAATTCTGTTAGGAAAGGTACTCAACTGTGCTCCAAAGAAAATCTCTTTTCCACTGCAATGAAGGAGAATTTATCTGCAGTTTCCACTCTTCCATACTTTTTCCTGTGTTGTTCCTTGTGCCTAGAAGTTCCCTAGAGACCACAGAACTATTTCATTCTCTGTTAAAGTCTACAAAAAAATCTTCTTTGGTTATTCTGCAAATATTTGATGTCTGTGGGATGATGATTTGCTCTGGTCATTGCCTTTCCTATTGACCAGTGGTCTCTCTTTGTTTTCTTCTGTTTTGCATGCCTCAGGTTTAATAACGAGGCTGGCAGTTGTCTGGGACAAGGGCTATATTTTTGATATATGTTTGTATAGTGCTTGGCGCGATGGAGCTCGGTCTCTGACTATGCATGTCAAACAATAATGATGTTGTTTCCAATTCTTTGTATCTCCAGCTTTGTAACTCATTCAGAAGTTCTCTTTTAAATAGTTAGAAGCAAATTATTATTTTAGCAATATTTTCCACACCAATTATGATTTATTTTAATAATCGCAGCACTTTTTCCAAGATTCCTCACAAGCACTGTGTTATGCCTGTATCGTTTAACTGATTTAAAGCCCAAGACCTAACGATATGGAGATCTGCTCCAGATGTCTGAATAGAACCGCACAGTACAGCCACTGAAACCCAAGCGCTGCTGCTCCGGAGGGAGTGCCTTGCTAACGAGAAGCAGGACAAGCAATACAACAGGCTCCGTCTAATACCTGACATATGCCCTCAGTGTCAGCGATAATTTACTCTTTAGTGTTGTTCCCTTGGAGTATTTACCTGTCCCATAATACTTAAGGGATGCCCTTGTCTTAGCAAGGGAGATGACATAAACGTCAGAGGCATCAGACCGCTGTCGTTGATAAACATCCCTAATTAGTGAAACCCAGTATGTGCTGGTTCGTCACTGTGTGTGGGCTCTATTATTATCGTCAAGTTAATCTCTTTCTATTTCCTAAGTGGTCTATCAGGATCTACTTCTGTATTAAGCCAGTCTCTAATCCTCGTACCCAGCTAAACATAACCACAACCTATTTATATATTGGGCTATCCCCAGTTAAACTGAATAATACGATAACCTAGTTCTGCTATTGGGTAACACTGAGTATTAACAGGGGCTATTTGTATCCCTAAGATGTTTCAGACTTGCTGTGTTAAATAAAAGCTTGGACTAAGCTTTTTAATGCTTGCTGCCTCTTACAGCCACGTGGGATTGAATACGTAACGGTGCGATGAAAAGCCCCAGATTTTCTGGGCTGGGCTGGCTCGGCTGCGATCTCCTGCAGGTTCCCCGTCCAGGGTGGCAGGTGGAGTCCCTGGCTGGCCCGAGCCATGCCAGAGGCAGCTCCTGCGGCAGCCGAGAGCGTTTTGATGCGATCCTGAGCTTGGCAGCTCCTTCCCTCCGCTGCAGCTGGCGAGGTGACAGCAAGCAGGAGGGTCTGTTCAACCTGCTCAGGAATGTCTCCGCGTATCTTGGTGTTTGAGAAGTTGGTTTTCCCCCAAATGCAGTAAGCACAGTTTGTGCATTGAAACAGGTGGGTTCTGGGAACTTGCTGCTCCGTTTGCAGGGAAGTGTACGCTCCACAAGTGCATCATGGAAAGACAATAACTAAAGTAGTGACGCAGACTTTAAATAAACAAAAAGGTTACTGCCAGGTGATTTGTGCATCTCTAATGAAATTAGTAATTAATGTTAGAGACAATGCATTGCATTTGGCTCTGCAAGGCACCATATCTTACTTTCTCACATCCGAGCTTGACGTTATTCTGTCTTTTGCTTTGCTACAGCATGTAGAGGGCTAGTGTGGCTGCCAGTCTATATGTGATTGCTATTTTCTTTGCTTTTAGACCAAGTCAAGGCCAGGCAGGTGAGTTTCTCCTAGTACTGGGTGCTAATCTGGTGAAGGTGGAGCAGCATCTTCAGCAGGGGACTACATTACCTGTAGCTGCCACTGAGGAACCACTGGCATGGTCTGGAGGTGAAATCAGAGTTGTGAGGCCACCAGCAGTGTTGCCAAGTACCTTCAAGATGTGGAGCAACCCCATGAAATAGCTCACTTCCCACACATCGTGTGCTAAGAATCTGCCCTTTTACTTCCATGACTTTTTTATTGCACTTTTCTAAAATTCGGGAACTTTTCCCCTCACTGTGAAAAGTACTTTCCACTGTTCTTCAGAAATGCAAAATAAAATAATCTGAAAACCAGCTGCTTGCAAGCCAGGTGTGTCCTTCACAGAAAAGCTGGAAAAAGGCCTCCCCTGCCTGTAGGCTAGGTAAAAATCCATGATGAGGACTGTTATGTTACTGATGTCTGTGGAATGCTTTGGAAAGACACAATGTTGGAGGTCTTAGGTCTCTCCTAACTGTTCTGGGCTGAGGAGGCTTGGGTCCTTAATACAGTCACATTACTGTAAGAAATATGAGACTGAGACACTGAGAGCTGGGAGTCTAAGGACTTCCAAAGAGAGCACTTTCCTGGGATACTGGAAATATACAAATCTATGAGTGATACTCCGCAAATGATAGAACATCTTCAAATAAGGGACAGTGCTTTAACCTGCACAATCTCAGGAAGGCTATTCTGAAAGTAGGACATCTTTCTCTGCTTTTCTCTCTGTCTCTTGACATCTCTTCCTCTCCTCACTTCCTATTTTTTTATTCAGCTAGAAGGTTTACAAGTTAACAAGTTCTATGCAACATATAAGGACAATGCTAATCAAGTGGTTAATCAGGAAATAATCCAAAGGTGCTGTTGAAGGCCTCTGCTACGTGAAGTCAGGCAGCAGGTAGAATCCAGGGTAACAAGGGCAGCAGATATGGTCTGTCCTTTGTGTGAAGTGTGAGAAGCATCCAGGCATGTGTGTTGTACAGGTTTTGCTGATCCAGAAACGTGCAGGTAAATGGGGCACAAGGTGTTCATCCAGTGTGGAACATGTGGACTTTCGCTGCTGTTTTCTCTTTATGTAATTGGGACATGTTTCTAAATCTCTGTTATGCTTGATTTTTACTTGTTTTAAGGGTGACTTCTGATATGTACTAGTCTGAGAGGTGAAGGAGGCATTTCATAAGAGCGGATATTTGAACATGTTCAGGTAAGCTGTCAGACAGAGCTTTTCTGTGTGATCCTCCAATGAAAGAATATTTTGTCCCCTGAGGGTGCAGCTCATTTTAACTTCATCTTTTCCTTAAGCTGCGAGTGAGGGAGAGCGCGGGAGGCAATTCAGCGCCAGAGCCTACCTTGACTGCTCTGCTGTCCCTTCCGAAGGAGCCCATTCCCCTCCACTGACTCACTGAGCCAACGTTGCCCTCGTGAATACCCTGCTAATGAGGCAAAGAGCTTCTGGAGGCAGTGTTATACTGCCCAGCAGCCGTGATGTAATTGCCAGCAGTGTAGTCTCGGGTCAGAAGTCAAACAGGAGTGGGCTTGTAACTAGGAGATCAAAATATTTTCTCTGCCTTTTGCAGTCGGATGTGTCTGTATTGTTCCCCCTCATGTCTCTCTTTGTTCACTGTGATGTATTTTATCATCTCAGTTCATGTTTGTGGTACATTGAGTTTTACTTTGTGACAGAAATGTTTAGAATCTGTCAGACCACGGTTGCAGAGAGCGTGCCGTGGGATGGGAGGCAGAGCATGGCTGTACAGCCGGCTCGCTTGCTCTGCTCCATTGGCCAAATTGAGAGCTACATAGAATCGAGATTTGTAGAGCAGCAACAATCAGATCTAGTTTGAGTCATGCTAGAATTATGTTCCTTGAGCCTATGACTTTGAATTAGCTATTTTTCTTTTAGCTTCTACATCTGCCAGCCTGGCCATTGATTAAACTTCCCACAACACAGGATTTGTGAAAACCAGGGCGGTAGCTACTTCCACAGGCTCAAGAAATGGGGCCAAACTCTTTTCAGTGGTGCCCAGCGACAGGACAAGGGGCAATGGGCACAAACTTAAGCACAGAAGTTCTGTCTGAACATGAGGAAGAACTTCTTCCCTCTGAGGGTGACGGAGCACTGGAACAGGCTGCCCAGGGAGGTTGTGGAGTCTCCTTCTCTGGAGATATTCAAGACCCGCCTGGACGCAGTCCTGTGCCGCCTGCTGTGGGTGACCCTGCTTCGGCAGGGGGTTGGGCTGGGTGACCCACAGAGTGCCCTGGCAACCCCTACGGTTCTGTGATTCTCTGAATTGGCATATCTCTGTTTTCAGATGAAATTTATGCCCTATGGTGCATAGCTAAAAGAAGGCTCTATTAGGATACATAAGAGAAAGCTCTTAGTAATCAGCTTTCTTTCCTGTTTATCACATTCAGTACTTTTCCTCTTTTAGAGGCATCAGTGCAATTAATTTTCCCTATCGTTAGTGCTGTTGGACGCAGAATGCCATCCTTAGTAAGGATGGGGTATGACACAACAGGGAAGGGAGCCAGATCTCTTGAACACCTTATTTTCAGATCCAGGTTTTTTCGCTCTCCCTGGCGTTTCTAACAGCCCCATTGTAAGCACTCTTCACCCCAGCACTCGCCTGATCGCTGGTTGCAGTTAATTTAATGTTGGCTTAATTTAATGTTGGCTTAACTGTTGGTGCCATTCTCATCTCATACCAGAGAGGTGCTGTGAGTAACAAAATGGCTGGGAAATCAATTCCATGCTGGTGCTTTTGAAATAATTTATCAGAGTAGAGAATAAACTCAGAGTGCTGCCAGCTGAAGAGTTATTCTGTGCCGTTCCTGCCTCTGGCTGCCGACGGAGAAGCGGCACGGCCAGGAGATGGAGGTGAAGGGCACGTTTCTGTTGTGCCAGGACTTGCCATTCTGGTATCACCACCTTCATCTCTTTTTTTTTTTATCTTCTTCTTCTCTCGATTTTTGCTCTTTTTGTTCCCCTTCTCATCTTTATGAATTGTTTTTACTGCTTCTTTACATGCTGTCCTCTACAGTCCGTCTCAGACTCTTCCTTCTCTGTTTCCAAGTGTCCTCCACCGTTACAGCAGGACTTTTTCTCTTGCCTCGAAGCAGCAGTTCTTTGCCATTTAACCTAATACTGGTGAACTGGTTTCTCAAAGAATGCAGGAAATGAATGGGATCTGCTAAGTAGGAACCAAAAATAGGTGAATCTTTTTAAAGAATTTGTAAAATCCCCAGAGATTTTTCAGGATGGCATAGATTTTATGAATGTTTAGGCTCCTGATCCAATCACCTTTTTTTCAGAGCCTGTGTTAGGAGCACAGGCAGCTCTTCCTTTTCAGCCTCGATAATTTTACCGCCACAACTGAGCGTTAGTCCTGAGTGAATTTCTGTTTTACAAATATTTAATGAACAATCGTCCGTCATTTGATTCCAATTGGTAAATTGAACCGAAAGCTGGAGAGCATCGGTAGCAACTGTGTCTGCTGGGCCCCTACGATAAAACTGGGGAAGCTGTAAGAGGAAAAGGTGGTTAGATTATCCTCCCTAAGTTCACAGAATTACAGAATCCCAGCATGGCAGGGGTTGGAAGGGACCTCTGTGGGTCATCTAGTCCAACCCCCCTGCTGAAGCAGGGTCACCTACAGCAG
>Ga0181612_160402_pt1 | contig 17385 bp, 11 predicted proteins | sample HoacroProtozoa21_FD_119630 | JGI IMG/M metagenome (GOLD analysis project Ga0181612, IMG submission 119630) | Hoatzin crop microbial communities from Cojedes, Venezuel. Combined Assembly of Gp0051906, Gp0051904, Gp0051908 | reverse complement strand
TGGAATTGGATTAGACGATCAAAGAAGATTTAGCCTCCTCTCTATAACCCAGGAACAACCCTACCAACATATCAGCACTTTATACAATGCACAACCAAATGCTTGAAAGTCATCAAAACCTGGAACCTTTGCTGGCAAACATTTTGGTGATTTTGTTCGTGCTTTCAGTTCAAGTTTTGAAACTCCTGAGCTCCCTCAGACTTGGATAATTTTGTAAGATTTTTCCAAAAAAATTTTTTTTTTTTTTTGGCTGTTAATTTTGGTGTCTCTGTACCTCAGAATCAATGTTTTTTTGTGGGGAAAGGGAGAAACAGATTATAAGTGAGGCAAATTTTGAGATGATTCTTAGCGTAAGGCTGAGGTGACAAAACCTTCTGTTGCACTGCCTGCTACAAATGCTGAAGGTGAAGTAAGAAAAATTGTTCCATTAACTTAAACACTGGTGCAAGCAGTTGAAGTTTGGAATTGATGCTTATGTCATTACTGAAAACAACTGTGTTTTCTGAAGTATATAAAAAAGAGGCAGTTCTTTTTAGCTAGAGATATCGTTGACTACAGACAGTATTATGTGGTTTTAACAGTGTTGACAGGAAGCCATTTGCTGTGTATAAAGGATGTGGAGCTGAAACCACTTTTCACTTCTAATAATGAACCAGATTGCCCTTTAACATTATTGGCATCCTTGCTTCAGAACTGATCAGATAACAGACTTAGGGAACAAGTATTACATATTTCAAGCTCACCTTTAACTGCATGGGTGCTGGAGAATTGAATGTTTCTGGACGGTAACAGAAAGAGATTCTAGAATCGACGCTCAGCTTTTGTGAAAGTCCTATCTTTGTAACGGTAAATCTTTCTTTCTTTAAGCAGGACAACACAGAAAAAACACCCAGCTGATAAACTTTCACTTCCGCAAAAGTTTCCTGCATAAATAGAATGTGGGGTTAGAGTACATTGGAGGCAAAATGGAAAGGAAGTTGTGTTCTGCAGCGGATTAACATTTTGAGAAGGCAACACCATGAATAAAGCAAGTTGTGAAATGAAAATAAATTAAATATTCTTGCCACCTGGATTCTCAGTTATCTGGTGATCTCCAGTCATCATGTGATGTCATTAATATTCCAATGTATGACTGGGGTGAAATGAAATGAGCTTGTAAACTGGGTGATGAATCTGGCCCAATGCAATTCTTCTGAAGTTAAATAAAAGAACTATCCTGTGTTTCTTTGAGATGGAATTTAGACTCATACACACAGAATTGTGTTACTTCTCTGTGACCTAAATGCAAAATAATTCCCCTCAAGTTTTTACTTTTATCACATAATGCAATATATTACACTTATTTACAAAAATCATGAACCATTAGATTACTTCATCATTAGTATTGTGAGATCAAGCACTTGCCTTGACATTATGAGTGATAACAAGGACATTGTTAAACAGTAGGTTTCAAATAGAATTATTTATTGAAAAAGTTGGAAGAAAAGTTTAATTTAACCCCACGTAGTGGGCAATACAGCTTAATGATGACAACTTTACTTGTGTAACTCCACAGAGGCTTAACTGGGAACCTGGAATGGTGTTTTTACAATGCCCAGATAAGAGGTTACCCACCTTATGGTTTCCTTGGTATCCATCCAAAGAAACTGGAGTTAAGTATTTTGATTGAAAGTTCACATCAGTCACCTTCACCACAATCTCTCGATAATTTCCTCTGAAGCATGAAGTAAATGGGATTGCAACGTTGATGGGGAAAGGGATTGTTTTCTCACAATCGGAGCATTCAATACAGATGACATTGCTGACCAGCTCTTCACAATCATCCACCACCAAGGAACTAATGTCATTGACTATCTTACACTTCAGATTGTCCAGAGCAGTTGAAGGGGCTTTAATAAAACAAGCTACTTCATGTTCATTCTTACCACTCTCTTCCACTAGAAATCTGCAGAAAAAGAACATAAAATATTATTCTTTGTATTTTGGGTGAGGTGGTGTCTTGTATTTTTAATTAAATACTTTACTATAATGATGTGCTGCATTGTAGCATAAGTAGATCATTCATAAAAGTATATGATTATGAATAGATGGGAAAATAATGAAAATTTTTCTATTTAGATTGTTGCAGAACAGCTTACATATTATTATAAAACTGACTAATTGGGGTCTGTTCTTACCAATTTCCAACAATTTGGGAATTATTGACTTTACTGACTGTGACTCAGTCTCGCTCTGGCATAAAAAAAAAATGCAATCAAATAGAAAGTTACAGTTTGCTTTAGACCAAATGGAAGATACTCATTGCACATGCTTAAGTTGTAAACTACTTTTATGTGCATGTCCAGCATCTGTTCAATACACTCATATTGAGCTTCTGAGCCCACAGATGTTTATATGTATGCTAATAAGCAATATTTATGTACATCTGTTCCTAAAAAGAAGAATATGTGCTTACTCTTTCTTTATACTCTGCCTAGATTTTTGTACTTCTGAATCATTCATAGAAGGACTGACAGAAGTAAGATCACACATTTGTGCTGAAGATTTGAAGGTAAATAGATCATTCCTACAAATCTCATTATTCATTTCTGTTTTACTGTCCTCCATTTGCTCTGTCAGTCTACGTTCTTCACTTTCTACCCATTTCGAAGATTCTTTGACTATTGCCTTTATTTCCTGTTCAGAAAGATTCGTGACAGTTCTGTTGTAAACATCTTTCAATGCCCCAGGTAGAATGCCTTCCCCACTGCTTGTATGAGCATCTTGAAAAGCTGGTTCTGGAGACTTTTCAGTAGCAGAGCTAGCTCCATGAGGTTTATCCTTTCCATTGCAATGTTTTTTCTCTGTAACAGAGTTCGTTAGCTGTCTGTGTTCACCATCTTCCTGTTTCACTGGAGGATCTCTGCTAACATCCTGTTCTCGAGCACATACATTTTCAGCTAATGATGCAACAATGTCTTTTTCCACAGTTTTAGTTTCACTTGGCTGGATTTGATTAACGTTCTGATTTTCAGTCTTGCTCAGGGAAGGAGTTCTTCCGAACTGCTGACGGGGACTAGAAGATGCTTGCACAGACTTTGTTGTTTCTCCTTCAGAACAACACATATCTGTTTTTCTAGTAGCTTTTCGAGCAGTTTGCATCTGAGAATCATCGTCTTGCCTGCAGCTAATGGTATAAAGTCTATTTTCTGCCTCTTGAAGGTGGGAGACCGTATTTATCAAATAATCCTTCACTTTCTGCAGACAGTCTATAAGTCCATTGTACTCTGAGCAAAAAAAAAATAGATAACCAACTGAATTTTGCTATAGAGCTACCCAAAAATGTGAAAACTCTTACACACATACCTAATGAATTCCACCTAATTCCATAATGCCACTCGATACATGAAGCACAATACATTTCGTGGCTTCCATTTAACATTTTTTGCATTTGTTGCCATTCAATTTGTGTGAATTTCTGAAGAACTGAATACAGACAAGTACATTTATGTACTTGTCCAAGTACAACTCTGTCAAAGTACTACTGTGGCAACTCTAATTAACACTTTTCTAATGGTCAGACAGTAGCTAAGTACTTAATGACAATCAATCTAACGCATGGAATTGGTAAATAATTGTCAAATCAATCTGGGAAGAGCTTTAAAACTAAACATTATTTATATGTGTTTCCTAAAATTGAATCCTGCAAGATTCTAGTGCATGGGTCTCTAACAAAGCTGTTATACATAGGCTCAGTATTCAACATGCTCAGCAGCTTTGAATTTTTGCTGTGGAGAATAGAGGATAACACAAAAATGCCAGCAGATATACAATATTGAAGTTCAGCTGCTGGCAGCATCCGGTTATGGGAATGGTGGAGTTTGCTCTTGCACATAACTAAAAACACTTGGTGAAGAAGGATGCTCAAAAAGCACACAATCACTATGTGCCATTCATGTAAGATTTTATCTTTAACCTATTTATTTTACGAGCCCTCATTTATCTTATCTTACAGCTTTTCTTAGAAATCCGTGCAGATATTTTCTGCAAGGATTTCAGATACATTACGTTCAGCTCTCTTCTCATCTTATGGTGTCAGTGTCTGTAACTGGAACTGTGTCTTCAGTAGTTAGGTATATTGCAAACCTCTCAGAAAATTTCTTGTTTATTTGTTTGCTGCATGAGATGCTGGAAAGCTTTGTTTTGCAGGTTAAATCCAGTGAAAGTCAATACAAATAAGAAAATTGTATAGAATGAACCACTGGCTTACATTCACTTTTTTTCAGTAAAGTAGTATGAGGTAAATCAGTATCTCAAGGTTTTCAGCTCTGAAAATAATTTTTCCACATTGATGTGTGATGTCACATGATCTAGACAGGCCTTTCACTTTCATCTCTATTTGCATCTGATTAAACCTACAAAGTAGACAGTTCAGAATACAGGTTTTCTTTTGTTGAACTCAGTCTAAAATTTATTTATTTGCAATACTTTCTGAGTTCCCAAATGACTTGTTATTGGATTTTGACTATATCTGAAAACAAACAAAAAAAAAGAGAACCAAACATATTTTTAATACATAGGTTTCAGCTGGTAGTTCAAAGAAAAGAATAAGCTCATTCTAAGGTACTGTAGTTTTTTCAGGGGCACTTTTACAGTAGGGAAGAATTACTAAATAGTTTTACAAGGCTGAGAAATAAAAGGTTTGGAAATAACATGGCTTGTACAGCTTCATTTGCGTAAGAGGTTGTAAAAGACTACTTTCAAGTCTTACTACAATGCAAAATTGAAGTTTCAGCAAAATGGCCAAAATTAACCTATTTCTTCCCTGAATTTTGCATTCACAAAACAAAACAAAGCAAAACCCCAAACAAATCATACAGCTCTTCAAACTTCCTTAAAATCACATTTGACGAGAACAGGGACATTTGAAACAACGGCACTTTCCTACGCTGTGAGTGTGACTTTTCTGATACCACGGTGCTTAAAGCCAAGCAAACTTTACCCTACCCAACTAAGTCACATGAAAAGGCACTTTTTGCATTCTGTTACAATGTTAACCTCAAAACAAGCCGTCTTTTGTGTTACCTCCCCACCACCACCATGGCTTTGCTAACACTTTCCTCTGTGCTGTTCTGACACTTGATAACACGGCTTTGGGTTGCAGTGGTAGTTTGCATGCAACCGTCCTCAAACCTTTTTGCTGAATGTTCTATGGGAAAGTGTCAGATGAGGAAAGTAGCTTTTTGGAAGGGGAATGATAGTGAATTCTTGTAAATGTCGAAAAAAAGAAAACTTCATCACATAGGCCATGAGGCCAACCGGGCAAAGTTAGCTTGATCTTGGAGCCTAGAAGCAGGTCCTTTTTTTACAAAAATGCTCTTTTATAATTGTGGACACTTTATAAACTTGAAGAACAAAGACTCATAAATGCAGGCATAGCTAAAGATTTCTGCCTGGAGTCTCTCTCTTTCTCTGTCTGTGCATGATGTTGTTAGGCCATTATTAAATGCAGAAATGTTAGTTTTCTTTTCCACTTTGAATATTTGTGAAGATGTTTCTGAGGAAAGAGAGTCGTTTCGTTCGTCACAAAATGATCCTACATTTTTTTCAGGAACAAAATCTGGATTTGGTCCTCACAATAAACAACACTGTTATTACATCCACATCATTATTATAAGTGCAAGAAATTGAATTCCACTTATTTACCCATGCACTAAGATGGCAGAAGTGTTTCTTATTTTTGCTGTCATCTTTTTAACTATGTTGTTCCTTGTGGGGGGCTGTAGACGATATATATTGGGTTTACTTGGTGAGGCGCTGGCAGCAGGGGCTGCAGGGCGGCCTCTGTGAGGAGAGGCCGGGGCGGCCCTGTGCCAGACACAGCCGGTTCCAGCTGTCTCCATATCAAACCTACTGCAGGACTGAGAGCAGCCTGTCAGTGAAGCTGGTGCTGCCTCTGTGGAAAGATATTTAAGAAAGGGCAAGAACGCCAGAGAACAGTGAGGAAAAAAGTGTGAGAAGCAGCCCTGCGAACACCAAGGCCGGAGAAGGAGGAACGGGCGGTGCTCTGGGCACGGAGCAGAGGTTCCTCAGCAGCCCATGAGACCAGGCTGGAGCAAATACCCCCTCTGCAGCCTGTGAGGAACCCCACGCCAGAGCAGGTAGATACTCCCTGAAGGAACTGCAGCCTGTGGAGAACGCAGCTTTTCCTGACAGGAACTGTGGGCCATGGGAAGGACCCACGGCAGGGCATGGAAAAGCGTGAGGAGGAAGGAGTGGCAGAGGAGACATGTTGTAGACTGACTGCTCTCCTGTTCCCCACCCACCTGCACAGCTTGGGACAGGGAGGAGGTACAGGGGTTGGGAATGAAGGAGTGAAGATGAGCCTGGAAAAAAGGAGGAGGGGGAAAGGTATGGTTTTAATTTTTTACCTTTGTTTCTCGATATCCAAATCTATTTCAATTGGCAATAAATTAATTTTTTTCCTTAAGTCAGGTCTGTTTTGCCCATGACTGTGAGTGATTTCCCTGTCTTTATATTGACCCACGAGCTTTTTCACATTATTATCTCCCCCTGTCCTGTTGAGGAGGGGAGTAAGTTGCTGGGTGGGCATCTGATGTCTGGCCAAGATAAACCCACCAAAGTATAATATACATAAAGCTTTTAAAAAATTCTGTTTAGTTAATTTTATTTTTATTGACATTTTTTCCTCACACAATGAGAATTATGAGTCTCTCATCGAATCTCATGCAATAGACCCGAAAACACTGTGATACAAGTGTTGAGATATGAATTCATTTGGTCTAACGAACAACCAAACACTGAAATAGTAACACATGAAAAGTAAGGTCCCCCAGCATCATCACACAGAATAACTTAGTATCCAATATACCCAGTCCATTCTCTTTACAGGTAAGTACCTCCATACTTGCCTGGACTTGCAGTCAATTCCTTGTGTTTGTCATGGAGAGCACCCAGCAAGTGGCAGGTGTCTTGAATGCTTTCTGTAATATTCTCCAGCTGCTGACTGAGAGATCTACTCAGCCCTTTTGTTAAAGAGATCAATCTAAGCACATGCCCCACTATATCTTCATCCTCCAGATCACTTTTCAGAAACACCTCTCTCGCTAGCAAATTTAGGTGCTGGATTTTTTCCAGCAGTTGGCCTGATTTGCCTTCAGCTGTAATCTTACCTTTAGCCATTTCCATTTTATGTTGAGAATATACAAATTTTTTTCTGCTCAAACACCTCCACAAGATGTTAATCTTGCTTCAGACTACGACACTGCTTAGAGTTTGTAGCCTAAGCAGCGTTTCTGAAAGTACTGTATGCCACACACACTGACAAATGAAAGTCTAGCTCAGAAACTCTGAGTTAGTGTTGACTATTAAAATGTTACTAGGTGACAGAAAGGAGTGGCTGTCCTGTAACTACTGGCAAGGATTGCCAAGAGATGCCAATGTACACCACGCACCTTTAAGGGAGGTTATGCAACTCAGTTATGTTGCACTGACTTAAGTTTCAGGAGCTGTGAGCAATTTCTCACTTCCATGGCTGTAAATGATCAGTACCTATGAAATCAAGTTTAACTGTGAATTCATAAATATATAGTCACCAACAACAAGGAATTGTTTTCATTGCAAGCTAACATTAAATGCTGTAGGTCACTTGACACCATTTTCTGACAATCATATTTCATTTGTTGTTCAGAGACATCAAATAGGCCCATCCAAGCTGCTATGCAGTCTGAATAATGTATTTGAATTATACGTAGGTTTCAGCAATACAAGAATCTACAAATCTAATTTAGTGATTAGCAAAAATATTGATTAACAAAAATATTGATTAGTAATAGACATTTCAAGAAACCTGCAATGTTTTCTGGGCAGTCTTTATGTAACAAAAAAGCAGTAACAGCTAAAAGTTCGTATAACTAATGACTGAAATTTTGTTTGGTGTTTTGGAAGTTGAGAAGCAAACTTATGTGCAAAACACGAACTCATTAAACTTAGCTGCAGCATCAAGATTTGACTATATGGGGTTCACAGGGAAAAAGCACTGTCCTGAAGAATACCCCAACGAAAGCGGGCAGCACTCCTTCTGCAGGGGCTCACAACCGTGTGCTCCTGGAGGCAACCTGGGAGGAAGCAGGGCCAGTGCCTGGCGGGGCTCCTGTGCTGTTCATTGACTTCAGTGGGTGAAATCTGAGCGCTGATATCTCAACGATAGTATTTGCAATGATTTCCATTTCACCCAGCAAGTTCAGGAAAAGAAGTCTCACCAGGACAGCAACAAAAACAAGTGGAGGAGCAGCACTGACATTCTCTTCTTGATGCCCTTGTGCTGTGCTAGGGGACGACAGGCCTGAACCCTCATTAGCAGAGTTCAGTACTGGGCTAAATCTGAAGTATGACACACACTAAAATATTTTATAGTTTAAGAAATGTACTACACAAATTGTTGATACAGTGGCTTTCCTACTAAACATTCCTTTTTATGGCCCATTATAAATATAATTAGTGCAGCATTAAATAGCAATTAAAATGGGATTGTGATATAAAAGCATGCTGAAAACTGCATCTAAGCATTGCAAGAACTAATAAGGTAGTGTCAGCAGAGTGCTTTGAAGATGTAAAGCACTGTATAAATGTTAAAATTACAATGGAAGCTATAAAGTGTCTCTAATCAAACGTATGAGCTGAAACCAGCTGTAATTATTAAATTCAAAAGGAACGTTCCTTTAAACTCATTATAGTTTGCTTGCTCACACTGAAAGTGTACTGCACAGCTAACAGAAAAAGGTATGGGAATCATTAACCTATTTGCCATTTCTGATGGTCCAGCATCTCCACATTTTCCAAAATCATTCATAGTAAAAAGTGAACTCTGAAAAGAATATGCACTTTCATCTACACCAAGTGAAAAATGTCTTCTTCCTGCCCAGAATTTTTAGGATGTGTAAGAAGAAAAATAGAAGATGGGCAAAAATGCATTATTATATATATACTAGTATTGCGTAGACCATCTTCTCAGTGTAAATCCATATTGGTCCCCTAATCATAGTATAGCTGTATTCATCAGCTCCAGATCTTTTCCAATATATGTATCTCCTTAGGTTACTTTAGACTAAATCATTTAGTGATGTGCAGATGTGAGTTATGAAAAAAGACATTAGCTTGAATAAAGGTAAAAGAAGACCTGAGTTTTAAAAAGTAACCTTTGTGTGTGAAATAGATAATAATAAATGGACCTATTATCAGAATATGCTGTTCACTGAATGTTGTAGAGCTTACGAGAAGCTAATACAACACACTGTTATAAACACAGTTTTAGAAGATATTGCAAGAACTGATCTATATTCATGTTCTTTGTCATAAACAAATTGTTTTGTTTTGGGGTTTCTTTTGTCAAAAAATTATATGTCTAACTCCTGCTTCAGTTAATACATGTTATCTGTATAAATTGTCTATGCATATTTGAAATAAGATGTTAGTTTAGAAAATAGATTTATCTGAAACACATTCAATACGAGAAGAGAGATTGTTCTGATTTTTTAATGGGTAGTTGAAACAATTTCAGGCCTTACAGACAAAAAATGTATATCGGTCTTCTCTGTAAACTTGAATGACGTGCAAAAAAATAAGTTTTTGTAAAAATACAAACTATTATTTTATATAAGGGTCTGTAATTATAGAGTGGTCTGTATAACAATATATTGTAGAGACAGGTAAGCTACATTCTTATTGAAACAGTTACTACACAAGCGCTGCAATTGGAAGACATTTGAATTTGAAACATGTGATTATATATCAGATCTCATGACAGAAAATGAGGCAGTAAAGGCCACTCAAACTACAGTTGACTCTTCCAGGCTTTTCACTCTTCAGCAGTAGCAAAGAAAATGTATATTTAGGTTGTCTGATGATCAACATTTGGACATGTTTAAAATCAGCTATTCATATAGCAAGCCCATAGCTTTAATTAAACAAAAATAGTTCCCACACCTGATTTCAATTTCAGTCCCATGAAAATCTGTTATTTGTGATATTTTGCTACTAATTCACCAGTTTCTCCTTACTTTAAGAATGGTCATAAGTTATGTAAGTGGAATTTCTTAATCTTTGATGCTATTTAGTGGACAGTCTTATGATTTAAGGCTTGTGTTTATGTACCATACTGGCAGGTATTAGACTATGTAACTCTAAAGCCTTTGGGATCAGACATCTTTTACTTGGCACAGGCTCTTGCCCAGATATCCAATTGCAGTAGGAGCTTTCAGGGTGCTGCATGTGCCCATAGGTCTTTCTGGCCCAGACCATCCTCTCCTGGTGAGTGCCAGTGATTAGGTGGGCCATGTTTGAAGCTTTCTGAACACTGCAGATTCTAAAAATAAATGCAGCTGAATTGAGTAAAATATAACGAGAAAACGTGAGAGGTAAAGAAAGTAGAGAACATGAGCCATTCAGGAATATTACAGAAAAGTGAGTGTATATTTTCTGAAAATATAGAACTCCCTATATTAATATATGTAGTGTAGAGTACACTGAAGAAAATAAGATACTGTAATAGATCACGTATGTGAAAGAGGAAGTAATTTCAATGCAATGTGATAAAGAATCTAGTAGAAGGATTATTTAAATAGAATTTATATCATACAGTTAAATTTGGAGTTTTACAATCACTTTAAGCTTATACTTTCATGAAGTTAAATTCAGCCTGGATTAGTTATTCGAGATGGTTTACTATACAGCACACCAGCTATAAAGAGGAGGTTGAGACAGGAATAAGCAGACTTGGTAAGGACAATATTACTCCATTCTCCAGCAGAATCAACTTTAACAGTGAAACTATAATTTGATCTTTCAGCTTTTACTACAAAACGGTGAGCAGAAGAAAAAAAGACACACAGAAAAGCAGAAAATCTGCTCTGTGTTTGATTTTGTTTTAAAAAAATTCCTATTCCTGACTTACTTTCACTTTTAGCTATATTCTGTAACTATTTGAAGAGTCCTTAAAAAAGATGACTTTCACATCCATAATAAATAGTGACCTTGGATGTAGGAGGAACAAAATACCAAATCTAGAAAAATAGGGATCAGAATATACATTTAAATTAAGTTGCCATTTAGCAGGTGTACATTTTCTTTTCACAATACCTTAACACTGTTGCATAGCTGATAACAAAGGAAGCGGACTTTGCTCTGCTAGGAAAAGAGATTAGACTGTAAGATGCAGACCCAGTCAGTTCTATCTTTGTACTCTGTGTATAATGCAAAGTTCACTATGAGACAATAAATGCATTTTGGTGTGTTTATTGATCTATTCATATTTGAAAATATGTGTAATGGTTTTTCTTCCCGTCTCTGGTATTCTAAGACCCAAGTCAGAAAACAGTAATGGTATATGAAAAACAAAGAAAATGCTATAGATGTGCCATGCCATAGAAATGATATTGCATGTTCACGTGAATGGTTTATTTAGCACTGTACCATAGTGACCAGTGCTGAATGTTTTGAAGAAAGTCATAATCCCCTTGAAATAGATAATTACAAAATAACATGGTTAGAAAAGGTGTATCTCTCCGTGTGCAGTCACAGTACTCGACATTAAGCCATCTTAATTATGAATCAGTGTACATGATCCTCACATTAAGAAAGGCAAAGCTCCAGAGTGTGGGAGGGAAGAAATTCTGAGCCTGTGCTAAACCCCAGTGTGGGGCCATCTGTGTACCTATATCCATTTAAATGAAGCTTGGTATTCTCGGCCTGAATTTGCCCGTACATTGAAGTTAGCTTGTGTGGATGTTTCAAGTAACAATATTGAGAAAACAAGGTATGCTCAGCTGTGCTGGGGTACAGCTAACACACAGAACGCGAGATCAGGGTGCTAACCGTATTTTTCTCGTTTCTGAGCCTGATCTACGCCAAATTGTATAGGCACAGCCTTTAGTTAGCTTTGTGATCGGTGAAGGGGGGGAAGAAGCAGCTTGTATTCTTTACGTGTTCTCTTTTAGTTTAGTTGTTGATAACTATTTGTAAGTAGTTTGAATAATACTGAGAACAAATAATCATCTATATGCTGATCAAAGACAAAGAGATTGCAGACTGGGGCTTTATGAGTCCTTGTCTTTGTTGGGCAAGGTCCTCATCTTCGGAATAGCAAGCGCAACTTCTAGCCCATCTGATCTGTCCTTTACTACTGAAGCATAAACCTACAAAATATAGCAAGAATGTAGCAGAAGATAAAAATATCAGTATATACTCTCAAATCCATATACTGTATTGTCCTTTTTACATTCTTCTACAGGAGATAATCTCAATTTAGCTGAAAACCTACTCTGCTGAAATCCATCTTGAACTGTAATATGCATTTCTTGTACCTCTCTTTTGTGAAAGAAATACAAACCACTTTTACTGATGCTTCTCTTACAATGGACAATTCCTTGCAGACACAAGAGAAGTGAGCTTTGATGACAGATATGAAGAAAAAGTGTCTTTTCCCTAGCCACTGAAATACCCTGATCAGTATTCATTACATTTTTTGTCATGCTTATTTAGACCCTTGGTGCACTGTATAAATGGCAATGAATGGTTTTAGGGCATGAATTTTATCTAGAATTTCCTTTATTTTTAAACATATGTTGTTTTAATTTTCTTCTGTATGCAAGAACTGTGAAGGCCTCCAGGATTCTGAACATTCACAAACAAGTGATGTTTTGTATTGCAGTAGCTGAAGAGAGTACGTAATTTCAATTCCATATCAGTGTGCACGAAGCAAAAATATTTAGTCAAGGTTTTGATCTTGCATAGGTTTTCTTTCTTTGTGCATACAAAATTGAATTATCTTGAACCAAGCCTTTGTGTGATACATTGGCTTTCCAATCATTTTGTGAGGAAAAGACAAGTTTACCACAGTGTCTCTGAACGGTCACAAGCTTGATTAACTGTTTACCTGGAGAAGATCATAATTTCCACAGCCTCTCTGCTGTTTTGTCTTGGTTTACAAGATTAAGTAATAACTTAATTACAACCTTTGGGAAAAACTAATTCTTAAAACAAAAGTGCCTTTTGATGTGATCAGCAATGGTATTTTGTAGTTATTAAACACGATTGATGTTGTTTTGATGTAGTGTTTAATTATATATGAAAAACTGTAGGCTTTTCTATCCAATATTGAAATGGCACTTATTTAATTGCAATTTTAATTGAATTTTAGAAAGGGAGAGGCTGTAGAAACATGACATGAAATTGCTATTTTTCTCTTAATGGCATTTGTTTTCCCAGTGACAAAGTCCTGCCAGTGATACTCTGTCCTCAATAATGGGGTTAAACCTTCAATGCTCTTAAGAGATACCCTAGGTACAAAGCAATCCTTGAAGGAAGTATGAAATTTTCTGAGTAGGAGGTGGTGAAAAAGATAGTGAGAACTATAACTCTCTGCATATGGAATGGTGTGGTGTGACCAGTTCCAGCAGTGCTTGTACCATAAACTGAGTATTTGAAGGAGATTTCTTAAATGGCAGTCTAATTCGAAATTCTTGGCTGAAGACTTACGCCTTCCTTTGTTTACCTAAAATAACTAAGGTTACTGGTACTTCCAGTACCACCTGGTACTCCCCAAGTGCCTTGTCTACTTTTTACTTTTCTCATTTTACCTTTGAGATTGTTTCTCAAATTGTTAATTAGAAAAACTGATGAAACAGTACATGAAATGGGGCATATGTAGTAAAACTTCAAAGACTTGATACTTCTCAGCTTCTTACCAAACTTGGTAACTTCACAAGAAATTATTCATGGACAGATGAGGTACCTTCATTACGAGTTTTCTATCAAAGCATTATTTTTCTATACTGTAAGCCTCCAGTTTAGTCCCTTTAACAGCATCAGAATCCTATGGACTCAGCCAATTATCATGAGTTGGTTTCTTTGGTTGGGCAGAAAGCAACGAGGAAAAGAGAAAACAGAAGAGAGATAATGTGTTTCACCAGACATAAATAATACTGCAAACTTGTATTGCTCTCTATACAATTTTAACCGTGATTGTACTTCAGAAATTCTTTCCTCTAAAAATAGTTCTGTGATGTCTATTATGTTGCATTACTTTCCATGCCAAATTTGCTCAAGCAACAAGTCAAATGAAAGAGGGAAGGAGGATCCTGAGACCATGACCTTTAAAACTAATAGCATCTTTAAATGTATTATATGCGGTTTCTGTAGAATGTGAGCAAGCCAATGCTGTGTAGATAAAACCTTAATGATGAGTGATTCATTACTATTTCTTGAACTATGCAAAAGATGAATATGGGAAAAATTTAGCACTTCGATGTGCGGGAAAGTTCCTCAGAGGGATCTGTTTTCAAATAAGTTTAAGAATGCTCCATTAGACTTCTCAAAGATGACGGGAAGCTCTGCCAAGGTAACTAGGGCCCCTAAATGAGAGGCAGTAGCAAAGAAATAAAAAGGAACTCACCCACACTTTGAAGGTGCATTTGTATTCAAAAGCAACTTGAAAACCTTTAAATATAAATGAGAGACAGAAGGGCTGGGATAAGGTCCCACAATGAACACAGGTACTCTGAAAAGCAGTCATTGAAGCCACCCCTCTAGATTTTCTAGTGACAGATTTCTTGGGGAAACCCCAAGCAGCAGCTAGAAAGAGAGAATGCCATGTATTTTTAAAATATATTTTTTTTATTGGTTAGATGCCTTTCAAGTGCTTGCTCAAGACAGGACGTGGAGTGGGTTAGTCCAGGGAAGTGCTGTATTGTGTGCTTCGTCAAAAAGCGGTAGATAGACCCTCCTTAACTTCCAGAAACCTCAGGTTGCCCCAGGGATGTATGTTGAATTGCCATATTTGCTGACTCCCGTAGAGAGTGAGGTCAAGTTCGATGTTTCTGACTCACCCATCGCCACTATACCTGAGGTGCTTTTAAAGCAACTGTTACTATTGGTTTGTAAGTGGTTTTAGTCTCAGGAAGAGTATTTCAGTTAATCTGAATAACTTCTTGCCTTTAGAGGGTTTTGCATGTGTGGTTGAGTGCAATATACAATACATAAGCCAGAAAATTCACTCTGACTTAACTGTCATCAGAACTGGTAAGGGAAAGAAAAAAGATCAGTATATTGTAAAAGTAATCAGTAAACAGTATATCACCCTTTTACACAAGCTTTATGTCATTTGCTTTGAAAGTCATGTATCAATATCAAAATAGCTTAAAGGGACTATCTCATGAGTCCATCAGTAGTTTTAAGAAAACAGAGACTACATTAAGGTCAAACATATAGACATTAAAGTAAACAAGATAGCAAAAGCCACAACCATTGTGTTGTCATACCTGTAAAGAAGAAAGTTGACTGGTTTATAAAGTGATAGTCTAAAAATACAAATCCATCATGTAGTATAGGGAACTATCTTATGATGCTTCTTGGAAATCAGATTGACTGTTATACAATTACATGGCTTAGAGTAAAAATATAGATTGTTGTCCAGTGAGATGTACAAAAGTAACTGATTTATAAAGGGCTGAATAATTGGCTGAGAGGAATTCCAAGGTCATATAAACAGCTGATAGCAAATGCAAAAACTGAACCTAGATATCTCTATCTCAACTCTTATGTTTATTCTTGTGCTTATTCTAGTGCTATAATTTTTCTGGAGCTTTGCAGCATTTTTGTCTTACCCTGAGTGAAATATGTTACCTCATGCTAGAACTCTGCTTGTCAAAATTGCAATGCATGATTTAATTTCCAAGGTTAGTTTTCCTGATATTTTATTAACAATAATATCAATGCTATACTATTAATGATAGTAGTGAAGCTCAAATCATAAAAGGCCTAGATATTCACTCACTCATAGTTTGAGATGTAGCTAACATTTCATTTCTTACAATGCTTCTTAAGCTCCAAAAACTAAATATATTAAGCCTTCTCAACACCTTGAGGAGCCTGGTGGATGAATTTTATCACCTCTGCTTTAAAGAGGAGCAAATGAGACTGAAGAGTGTGGAAGACTAAGTTTAGAACTTAGACCTCGCTACCTAGCTTAGATTGTGTTCAATGGGAATATGTGCTGTTTTTATAGCAGAGAGAGAAATAATGTCATTAAAAGTCACGAATAAACTCAGTTCTGTGTATTTTTAGATTGCTGACAAACTTTGTGTACAGTATCAGAGCTACTTGCAGGCCATCAGTAAAGGGAGGAGTAGCAGTTGTTTCCACCAGTTCATCTTTGCAATTTGCTGTTTGTGCAGCTAGTTTTAGAGTTTTTAAATACAGTAAATATGCAGAAAGTAGAACTGATTAATATTTTTAAAGATATAGACATCCAAAAATTACAATATTTGAAAACTGGAAAATGGCTGACTAGTTTGAATCAGTTACATTACTAGCTTAATAAACATTAAAAAACGTGGCAAACATCTGCTTTGCCTTATGACAAACCACAGAGGTAGAGTGTGAAAATCTGGAGTAGATTCATGTTCTAAGGCTCAGGTCCTGTACAGTTCAGAAGATATTATTCCATCTTCAGTTAAACACAGACTTTCATGGTTATTCTTATGGACTGATAGTATTAAAAATAATCAGGCCAATATCAACTACTGGAAAACAAGGTTTTTGTAAACATAAATCTGAGCTAGAAGGCAATTATAGCATGTTCACTATGAATGACCTCCTTGTACGGTCAAATGTATTTTAGGATACAAAAGGCCCTAATGTCTTTCAGAGCATACAGCAAAAGTCTTGCAACTTCTAATTAATTTCTAAACTGAAATTTTATCTTCACATTACCTACCTAACATTTTTTCGTGATAGCAACACAGAAACTCAAGGGAAGAAGAAATTATCAGATAATAAAATCTCTACAGATTTTCAAACCTGTCAGCAGATTTTCAAAACTCAGGAATATCAACAAACCATGAAACAGTACTGTGCCTTATGTCATATCTGAATTACATCAGAATTAGTTAAACGCAATTTCCTTTACAATTTTTCTAAGATATATTTTTTTTTAACCATAGTGGTAGAAAGCTGCCGTTCCATCCTCTGGCAGAGAATTATACACTGTAGATAAACAAGAGACATAACAGCTTTCTTAGAATTGGATAAATTGTGCTACTTCAGTTCTAACAAGGAGTGAAACAGCATAAAGATTTGCCTGATACTGATAATGTCATTCAGATATACACAAAAAGACAAGAAAAAGCCCTAAACCTCCAAAAGTACAACATGGCTTAAAATGAACTTGTGTGTACTGCATTTTTTCTAGATATAATACAGATAGAAATATGTTAACAAAACTGAGTAGGTGTTTCAGACATGTAATGCTTATTTCTCCCATTCCTTGCCCCCCCCCCCAAAAAAAAAAAAACAAAAACCCGCAAAAAAAAATCCACACCACATGGTCTC
>Ga0181612_154391_pt1 | contig 17387 bp, 12 predicted proteins | sample HoacroProtozoa21_FD_119630 | JGI IMG/M metagenome (GOLD analysis project Ga0181612, IMG submission 119630) | Hoatzin crop microbial communities from Cojedes, Venezuel. Combined Assembly of Gp0051906, Gp0051904, Gp0051908 | reverse complement strand
TCCCTCTCCAGTTTTCTTATAAGCCACCTTCAGGTACTGGAAGACGGCAATAAGGTCTCCTCGGAGGCTTCTCTTCTCCAGGCTGAACAGCCCCAACTGTCTCAGCCTTTCCTCATAGGAGAGGTGTTCCAGCCCTCTGATCATTTGTGTGACCACTCCTTACATTTCTCCAGATGCTGGTTTACTATGGGCCTACCTTGATCTACCACCAGCCTGCCAAGCACCTCAGCACCTGGCTTCAAATGTGTCACACCGTGATTGAGAGACAGAAGCTTCTTTGTTTTATTTCCTGGGAAACTTGAACACAACAGTCTTCTCAGACCACACCAACACACAACAGCAGGTTGTCCTCTTCAAAAGAAAAAGAAAAATGCAGCAAAGTTGCCAATGTATTTTTACCTTTCTCCTCATCTCCATACTTATTAGTCGAATAGACAAACTAGTCACCTCTGAAAGCAGCAAATGAAAGTTCATTTTCTCCTTCTAGCCGAGCGAAGCCTTGAATGGGAAAACATATGTTTCGCCAGTCATCTCTGCAGATGTAGCTTGTTATCAACAGATTTTAAACTATCTATTATTAAGTATCTATTATTTTAAAGGAGCTGTTAAAGTAATTCCATTTTAATAATCTTTATTGCATCCATACAGTCCTAATGAACTGTATTTTCTCACTGGGCATGAAACTTGGTGTGTACTTGTCCTTTGGTTCTGTAACAGAAGTTTCAAGGGTCTGATTCCCACTTGCACTTGGATTTACCATTATGGTTTCTAAAAAGCAAATTCAGAATATCTGTGAAGTGTTGCTGAATCTCAACACTAGTGTTACACATCAACTCTATAAGACGACTCTGAGGCAAAATACAGGACAATGCAGAATTCTAGGTCCTCTGACCTCAATGTTCATTTCTTAGTCTGTGCATTAACATTTCCCCCATAGTTTTTAAGATTTGAGAAGCCAGCGGTATTTTAGATCTGCAGGAGGCTGTGAATAATAATGTGCATTAATAAGATAGCAGAAGACACAATTTCCTGCTGATTGCATATCCAAGATTGTTGTTAATGACTACATTACTTGCTAAAAAAGTAAACAAATTCCTACTTGGAGAGATCCAAGATGTGCCAGTTGCCTAGCTGCTAAAGAATATTAACATTGCAGCAAAGAAATGCTCAGCTGTGCTGTCATTTTCAGGGATGAATTTCACAAGTAATGTTTTTTTGGAAAGGATATCAAAAACACTTGAAAGTATGATACATTTTCAAAAGAAGTGTAAGGATTTTATTCGGTTCATTGTCCACTCTATTATGGTCTTTAGCATCAAGTCCAGCACTTGAAATGGCCAAGTAATGAAGCAAATCTTCAGATGTAAAATAAATATTGTATTTATTAAACTAAATTTCACCTTTTAGTGCTACAATTGAAAACACCCACTCCTCTTTAACGAACAGCTTAGCTTGATAATCTTATGTGCCTGGTTAGAACTAGAATTCATCTCTCATCCCTAAGATGGATCCACATACCTACAACTGATGCCAACAGGCTGAGTCTCCCCATTGACCTCAGCTGAGCTTTTGCCATGAGGCTGGAATGTAAAAGGACTAGGCTGCTTCCATGAAGATTCTTATTTAGGTATATGAGCCAAATTCAGCCCAGAAGCAGTTTACTGTTGGAATATGGGAAATGTAAGTAGACCATTGCGTTAACAGGTTTATAGAAAGTTCTTTGACATAAAACAGTACATTTCATGTTTAGCTTTCTAGATAAATAGAAAGCTATAAAATTCTAGGATCCACCTAACAGTGACTGACATAATTTTTCTAGGAAATTACTTATTACTAGTTATACACATACGGCTTCCTGAGCTGCATTGAAGAGAAAGTGCAGGCTCCAAATATAGACACATAAATACAATACAGCATTGTTTGGAGACTTCCAGAGAAAGCCAAACAAGGGCATCCAAATGAGAGATAGGTTCCTCTTCCCAAAAGCTTCCAGAGAAAATAACAAGCAACAAGTTTTGGGCTATTCCAATAAACAGTTTCATAAGGGACTGGCAAAGTGAGGTACCCTGCCGAGGACTGTGTGGCTGCTATACAACTCACTAAGAAAGTTCAGGTATTGGTTGCTCATAGGGGAGTCTTTGCTGACCAGGGATGCCAACTTCTATAGCGGCTACGTTGAAATAAGCTGCTCTGTGACAACTATTCCAGACTAGCTTGTTTATGTGAATATCCATTTCCAGACCTTACTCTTCCAGAATAATGTTTCTAATGCTAAATTGCTTCAAAACACATTAAACCACATCTTCCATATCTTCCAGAATAATTATACTTGTCAGTTTATGCTTTAGTTACAAAGCTGGAGAAGGCAACGGAGAAGCCTTGAAGAAGCACACCACATCCTGGGCATGGGTACAGGGCCTTCTTCTGAAGTTATTTCTTTCTGGCTAATATTTGTTGTTCTCGGACAAGGACCTACCTAGATGCAGACATCACACCAAGAGGAGGTAGCTCATCCACACACAGGCACCACATTTGCACTGACTAATGTTCCAGCAGAGCTGGGACCAGGCACATGCTATTGGATTATATGCCATATTTCCTCATGCATCAAACATTAGTAATGCCCATTTTAAGCATTAGTATTGTAAAATACAGATGGCAAAGCCTAGCTTGGGTGTAAGACATCTTCAGTAGTGATTCAGCTTCTCCATCTAATCACTAGTACCTGAGAAACTCACAATACACAATCATTATTTGCTTATTACATTTTGCCATGCCTGCCAGTTTATAAATGGCTAATGCAACTTCTACTTACATGTATAATCAACATTATATAGCATTTTTTTATACCATATAGTTAAATTTTACTTTGGATGTGGACATTTTTACTTAGCACCATTGAAAACAATGAGGTACAAAGCAAGTAGTGTGTAAAAACAGTAGGCACAATGCAAATTAAGAAATTTTAGAAATGTCAGTGTAGCATAGTAAAGGGGGCTATTTCTCAAGAGATATCACATTTCTCTTGTCATAACAGCTGTGTTTGCGATGCTTGCAGAAAGTTATTCTTGCTCTTGATGTTGCTAACACCCAAGCCTTTATCACAACCTTACAACATTTGGTGTTTTTCCTAAATCCTCAGGAAATGTTCTTTTTCCTTTCTTTCTCTCTTTTAAATGGAAATTTCCTACTCTGTACAATGTTACTAGAAAGTTTGGGAATGTATGGGCCTGGAAAAGAGAATCAGAAATCCCCAAAACTATCACTATTTTTAATACTCAGATTTTTGATGTGTATCCTATTTGTAGATTTGTGGTACTGACTTTTCTTGTAAACTACCGCAATTTCTTATTTAGTTAGCTATCTTTTCTTATTTAGCTACCTACATTATTACATAATTTTAATCTTACTTAAGGACATAAACCCCCTAAATTTTCAAAAAATACAGAGTAAATCTGGATACAAAACAAGTTTCCAGTTTGCAGACTTATTTCTCCAGAAATGTGATTTTAGTTTAAATGAAATGAAGCAGAAAATCAGCACAAACTTTATGCCAAACCAGCAGCTCCCTAGACATGGCAGCTAGTCAGTGAAACCGATTCCCTTGTTAACTTTGTTGTGCAGAGAAAGAACAGCCATTTTGCTGCTGAGAAGTTGCTGGGGGCTCCCTGCCTCCCTGGCACAAGGGCAGGCCTGTCACTGGACTCCCTGGGGGAAGCCTACATGGTCCCCTAGCCTTCTCCTGGATTTTTTTTTATAATTTGGCAAAGCACTCAATATCACATAACATACAGGGTTTGACAACGGCTGAACCAGATTAGACACAAAGCTCTGGAAACCTGTAAGAATAATGACTTTTAATTCTTTTTTTATAATAACATTGTTGTATTCATCTTCATGGGAACAATGGTAAAGTCAATGTATTTCTAGGATGGTGAGAGCCTGTAACCACAAAGAGGTCCTGTGGACAGAAACAGAGCAAAGTATTTTCTGGAATCTGATAATATAGCGAAGTTTTGGGGACATCATCTGTACACAGGTCTGAAAACAGAGGTATCTCTTTTCAACATTGTCTCTCAGCAGAGCAAATAAATACTAGTGTTGGGTAAGCATATTGAAGAACTGAGACTTTCCAAAACCAGTACTGGTTTAGTCTTCATTACCAATATCAGACTCTCCATAAAGAGACAGCACAATGGGACACCCTCTTTAACTGGAAAGATGAGTCATGAGAGAGATCGATCTGCTCACTTTTCCCAATGATCATCTTATGTATTTCTTTCTTCTTCTGACATTTCACACTGCTTTTCCTCTAAAATATTCTCCTTCTGAGCATCTCATCAGGAATTATTCTGGGTTCAGTTTACCAGAGCCGATTAAGTGCATTGCTGGCTGTCCCTGCTGCTCTACTGGGATACTGTCCTTAGCAGACTTCTCTGGAAACCTTCAGAGAGCAGGGTGGAAGCAGGACCAGCTGAGAGGTCTGCCTCAGGTTAGGAGAGCTGGATTTGTTTTATTGGGTGGGTAAAACCTATACATGACTGGCAGCTAGCAACTGGCACTGGAAAGGACATAGTGGGTGTGCAGAGCTAGATGGGGCTCAATACCTCCTGTTTGGAAAGGGAAATAAAGCATGTGGAAGCTGGAATGTAGAAACAGTAATAAAAACCTGTCTGTCCTAAATGCTCAATGAAGAGTGACATGATTAACAAAATAATAGTTTTAGATGCTTACAAAATGCAGCTTCAAGTACTACAGCTTCCAGAGTGTGGGATCCCACTCCGCTCCTACTCCATGCGCAGTCACTGAGTCTGACTAGCAGGATGGGAGGGGTAACGGCAGAGAAAACCCTGGCAATGCACAAAACAAGCAAACTGAGAAGCCTTTTCAATCCCTTCCATCTTTATTCATCTGTTCTGACTGTTCCTTATAGCATAGGCACAGAACAAGCAACCCTGAAAGTAAGATTAGACTTCTTAACATGGGTAGTTTTCATGGTGGCCAATGCAAAGAACTAGCATGCAGCTCATGGAAGACATACAGATTAAAATGAATGAATAATTGTGGCGTGCTTGGATGAACAGGGGGAAGCAGTGGTCCGCTGGTCCCAAGAAGTATGGGGTATCTTTAAGAAACCAGGAAAAACCTGTGTTAAGGCACTAAACTGAGAATGTGGTTTCCATTCCCATCTCTGCCTTAGTCTTCCTGGCTGAATTTGAACAAGTCTCTCAGTCTTTCTCTGCCTCAGTCCGCAATGGAGAATATTTTTCTGCCTCACTGTGGGACAGTGTTATCCAGATATGGTGTTGATGGGTGCAAGAAAATATGTACAGATGGATGGTGACTTCATCACTGGGAAATGTCAAGTGAATGAGGTGCACTCACTTTTTTATAGGTTCCTTGTATATGCTTTGTTACAGTATGAAATAAATCACCACTGTGGGGACCTGAGTCATCTTTGCCCTTATTCTATTTTTTTGCCAGTATTTTTCCTTGAATGCAATACAGATAAATCAGTATAAAAATGGAGTAATACCGTAGTGAATCAGAGCTTTTGTTTTTCTCGCTGGAAGTTGCACTAGCCCTGCAGTCCAAAACAATTATTACCATGTAATTTATTTTCACTTTACTATGTTTCTCTGAAATCAGAACTGGAGTTCGCTGGTTATGCAATAGCTCCCCATGTTCATTTCCCTACACAATGAAACTTCAGCTGGGAATACATACAAATTAAGGATTCAAATCTTTCTAAGAAGTTTTGCAAAACTTCCTTTATAGCTAGCTTCTATCAAATCCCATTTGGTTTTATAAGTTGTTGAAAACCCTAATCAGAAACTTCTGTACTTATGGGCTCAAACCAGAGTATCATCTACATCTTACCTTACTTCCCTGCAAGAATCCCTGAATAACGTCAAAACGGCATGCCTTTCCCAATTCAAACATTTGGCAAAACTGTGTTATAATAAATGATGTAAGAAGGGAGATCCTAATAAGAAACATGTGTACAGATTGCTGAAGGCAAACTCAAAATATGTCAGAGTCTAAGAATTTACCACAAGGAAAAATTACTGACAAAAATATGTAAAAAATGTTTATGTTCAATGTTGCTTGAAATGCAACAGGAACAAAATGCATAACAATACCACACAAGTAGACCACAGCCCTCTTTTCATATTTACAAAGGGTTGGCATAGGGAAGTAAAAATACTGTCCCTGACTAGCAGCTGCTTAGAAACGCATTTGCTGTCTGTAGGCACAGGTCTTTCCACGGTGCTTCAAACACAGTGCAGCTGAGCTTCATTTCACACAAATGAGAACACTCAGCCGTAGACCACTTGTGTAGAACAGAGAAAGATGATTATCTCTCCCTTTTTGATTGGAAAACTCAAGTACAGAGAGGTCAAGTCAAAATTGTTCCTCTAATCTGAATGTAATAAAACTTGGGCAATTGATCACATTTACCTGTTACTTCATCAAAAAATGCTATACATCTGAATCTTCCATTGCCCTCGGCTAAAGAAAACAGTATTTGGCTTCCTTGGACACCATCTCCAAGATTTCTCACATCCAAGATCCCCAAAACAGGTGTGTGAACTTGAAGGTCATTCACAGCATACAGAATTTGCCTACAGGCCCTCCTACATTGACCATCCTATTAACCCGATTCCCTATGCTTTATCACAATACCTTTTCCTTTCTTACACAAATTTTTCTTCATCCGTGTGTATCAGCCTGAAATGAGTAAGAAAAACAATGAAAAACACACCGCTGAAACATGCTATGCCCTGAAAAGCCGTACCGGGCCCTCACCAGAAGATAGGGAAGCAGCCACCGAGACTGTAAGCAGGGATATAAAAAAAAGTGCTTGCTGAATGTCATGCTTCTAGGCTCCAGGAGGAACAAGCAATGAAAGAAACATAACAAGGAGACTGGACGCATTCTGGAGAATGAATAATGAAATTGGACAAGCGAGCAGCACCCTGTCAGCCTCCTGCTAACAAAAGGCTGACTTTTCCAGGAACTGATGCCCTGTGCCTGGAGTCCAAGAGGCAAAGGTGCTGAGAGCCCTTGAAGGTCTTGTACTTTCTTAAGGGCTTGGTCAGGTCTAGAAGGAAAATACTTGAAGTATTATGTAGTATTGGTGGGTACGTCTCTGCTGTACCAGGTACCTGATCAGGAGAGCTCAGGGACTACTGACACTGTATGTCACTGACACTCCAACTAAAATTTTTGCTCCATGCTTGGCTAGCAACTGGGTTTTTATTTTTTTGTCATTCCTCAGAGTTTTTCAAAGAGTGTTTTAAAAGCTGGAAATAAACTATTTCAAGGTTTTAATTTTGTTAATTGTTTCTCCGTGCATGAGGCTGCATAGTTTGGAGGAGAGCTGAGGATGGCTTCTTAATAACAAACTCCGTTACTCGTAAGTACATAAAAAATTTTTGTGTTCTATAAAAGTAATGCTGATTCTGTTCAAATAAACTCACTGCTGAGATGCTGCAGTGAGCTTCAATATTTTTAGACCATTTGGGCCCCAGGCAATCTGAAGTAAATATATTTATTTTAGCTTATCCCTGGCGTAAACAGAGAAAACCTGAACATCAGGGTAAAGGTCGTAATCCCATGGGCTACAACTGCTTTCTTGAATTTTGAGAAGTAGTTCTGACTGTACATGCCATGAAGCTCAACAGCTCTGCTCTAGATCTCAATCTTCCCAGATCCCTCCAAGTCCCCCAGTCCCCAAATGCTGGAACCTTTGAATTTCACCTGCTGCATCAGACAGGAGTGGGTCAGCTACAAGTGCTGGAGAAGCTTCAAACTGTGAGTCAGTCTCAGAGTGTCCCAGCTGAATCGAAAATCTCCAAAAAGCTTTCATTACTTTTTATCATCACTCTTTAAATCAGAAAGCAAGAAACTCAACAGATGAAGCTATCTATTTTCATCTTATTTTTATGCAATCTGTACTTCTTTTTCCTAAAGAAAAGTTGAAGCTCCTCATTTAGTTAAAACACCACAGACAAAACAGATACAATCTTTATGCTACATTATGCCATACAGATATACACATTTAAAAGCTTATACAGTTTGTCTTAACTTGTTTTCCTTTTCTTGTGCTAGAAAGTGAGGAATGGCATTTATTAATTGTTTTACTCATGATTTTCTGCTTTGGCAGGAATCAGAACTTATTTCAAAATGCCAGACATCTCATCTATGCCTGGTTATTATTTATGCAAAATTATTTCATATGTTCCGGACAAAGAAGAAAAAATCTTCTATCAAAAACATTCATTATTGAAAAGTGACTAAAAAGTGAGAAGTAGTTATTATACAGTCCTTCAAGATTTTAGATCTAAGCAGATCACTATCTCTCAGATGTCTGGGATGTTCAGATGTAACGCATTGCTGCAGGTCCATCTCTGGTTTTCTCAGTGTTTGCACTGCTTACATACAACAAAGTGTCGATCTTCTGTGTGCCTGAAGTTGTAATTTATAAATAACAGTTCATAATAAACTATCCCTGCATTCTTCTACTCACAAGAACTTAAACATGCAGAAAACAGAAGATCTTCAGGGATATTATGCACTGGGCTTGTATCTAGTGAGGTTATTCCAAATCCAACCTAATGAAACAGATAGGTTAAAACCCCAGTATTTTTAACTTTATTTATAGCAAAGCAGCTGTACTAGTTCAAAGAATTTTATTTTTCCAAGTAAGCTTTTGCATAATGGACTGTCTTTCTTGTTCAAATTATGAAGAGAAAAAAAAAATTGGCAATGTATGAAAGGAAGAAAGCAGACATAAGAAACACATTCCTAACATGGATCCGCAGTGACACAATGAAGACCCTAGTCTGGGAATTTACCAAAGTCTGGACATATTTGGAAGAAAAGGAGGAAGTCACTTGGAGAGATCCCTCTCAAAGTCCGATACTTTCCGATAAACTCTGGATCTCCTTGAAATGTCATGCATCAAACCAACTCCTTACTGGAGATCCAGGCTCCGGTGCTTAGAGGGTGCAGCCTCCCCTGAGCTATGGAGTCTTACCATTATAACTGAGCTACATCACCTTTCCTTATCTAAACAAGCTGAAGTCATGCTTTTACTTCTACAAACCAGTGAAATCACAGAGGCACACTGAACATTGTTCTATGCCAGCATGCATAAGAAGTTCCATTTTGCATTAAATTAGACATTAAGTGATAGCAATCAATAATTTATAATGCTACACAGAAAGGCTCTATAGGAAGAACACATGCAATTGTATTTTCAAGCTTAACTCTGTCCCCTGACTGCTGATTGTTTGATTTCCAAACCTGTGCGATGCATGAACACTAGGAAATTATTAGATTATTTAAGATGAATGCAGATTTAGTCCAACTATGGATATATCTTCTATATATTTACACACTATTTATACTGATGAAAAAAGGGCACATGCTGAGGATGCTAGAAGTTTATGAAAGCTCGGGATCTGGCCTAAAGAATCACACACACCTTCTGTATTTATGCAAGGTTCCCTGCCAAGAGGCCACGAACTCCCAGACTATCCACAGTCACAACTCCCGAGCATATCGCCGAGGACGTTCTTTGCCTTGCAAGTACAAGTGGTTAACATATCACATCATAGGAATCATCATAGCAAATTACTTTTCAGCTCCTGAAATTATATAGCAGTTTAACTAACACTGCAAGAGACAACATGGGTCACTGGGTCCAGTCCTGCATAATCTGATGCAAGCGTGTCGTTGTCGCTAAGGCTGGAAGGGTACACAAGGACATCCCCTCTATCCCATGTACCACTAAACACAAATCATCCCACTGCAGTTGACTTAAGACCTTTCACTATAAGAAACCAAAAACCTATAGAACTGATCATGTGCAATGGCAGGAGAACTTGAGACTCCCACCTATGGGGTGGACTCTTGCAATGGCCAGAAAAATGCTGGCACTAACACTCATCTGACCGATATTTATGCTACCCTAAAAAGAAAGAGTTCTTTCTCTTTCTGCAAAGTAAAAACGAAGGACAGACATTTAAATAATACAGGCAGTCTTACGCAGCTTAAAACCAATAAATGGTCAGGACTGTGAGAGATTTTACTGGTCCCTCCATGTACTGTTAATAACTTAGAGCTAAACCTGAACTACAATTAAGAGACTGAGATAAAATGGAAAAGATAGGCTCAAGGCACAAAGACTTACAGACCTTAGAAATAGATTTCTCATCTCTAAACACTTGCAATTTTTCTGAATTGCAGTGATAACCTTTTATTGGAAGCTATCTTGTGCCATTTTTATATCTTACCATTGTAGTACAGACACAAGGGCACTTGGGATATGTGGTCATGGATTCAAGCTTGATGGGTGTGTTTGACCCAACCTTTGCAAGAGGAACACTCTTGGGGTCACACAAGTGCCTGGATTTTTTTCCATACCAAGCAAAATGTTGCCCACTTTCCAGAGTCCGCTACTGCAGTGGCACTAGGGCATGTCCCTATGATGCTGCAACAGTGATGAAATGAACTTACAGAATAACCTAATTTACACCTGATCATTTCTCACAGGGCATCCCCATGACACACACCTGCCTGTGGCAGCACAGCACCGCAAGACCTCCTAAGCCAGCATCCGACATTTATGCCATACGAATTAGCACAGAGAGGTACAGCAGGACAGCCTGCAGCCCTGTGCAGTAACCGGGACCGAGACACCCTGACCAGGGCCCTGCCCTCAATGAAGTCCTGCTGAATGTGATTTTCTGCTAGGGTGCATGCACAGCAACTCTCTTCCTCCTCCTGTGGCCTCAGAGGAGCCATATACATTGCAATACGTAAACTGTGCCCCTGCTACCTGGCCCACGGCATGAATCTCCCATGTCGGTTTAACCAGAAAAGCAGATGGTCTGCAAGCTCCTCTGCATATTTTCCCAGGCAAATGTCTGTCCAGAGAGTATCCCCCAGCTAGGAAGATGAGCTCATTCAGACCCAAAACCTTAGTGTGGATAACAACAGACAGCGCAACACCAGGCACGTTTTTTTCATTTATACATGGTTTTATGCTGAGAGTTTCAAAGCTGCCTAATGCAAATATCAACCTTGTCATACCTCTCTGCAAATATATCGACAAAGAAGAAGTGAATATGGCAGCACTCTAGGGGTGATATATTAAATAAATAAATAAAAAATAAATGATAAACAAGTAAACAAACAAAACCCAAACAAACCAACCCCCCACCCCAAACAACAACAAAACCAAACACCCCCCTTGCCCAAGCTGGATAAGGCATAGATTGCCATCTACTACATTTTCTTCTTTGGTCGTGTCACCATAACCCCAACTTTTACCCTCTAGCAATGGATTTGTCAGTATCTCTATGGTATAAGTTAGCCGAAAACGTGAAATTATATATATTCCATACGCTTCAGTAGATGTTTAAATATTTTGTTCTTATTTTCCCCTTTGGCTTATTTAGCATACAACCAGTTTAGTGTTCTGTATATTTTAGTTCTTCAGACAAAATATTATAAGCTACAGGTCAGAAAACAGATTTTCCATAATACTACTCTGTTTTTAAGCTACTGTGACTGACAAATTAGCAAATATATTTGCCACCATAAAATTAAAGTAGCACAGAGAAGAAACAGCCCATGGGTTGATTCAATTCAGGAGACCAAGGATCACCAAGAAACACCAAGCATCTACTTAACCCATCAGGGAACCGTGCAAATATGACTCAAAAATTATTTGCCCCATGGTGCCAGCCACAGCGAAATATAAAGCCTGCCTCGTGTGCACATGATTATTAGTTCTTTTCACAGCCACAGCAAGAGGAAGAGGAGTGCTCCCATGAGCTAAACGCGTGCAGCCTCACCAGCTGCTGTCGCCAGCTCAGGAGAAATAAGCACAAGTCCTCGGAACCAGGGAGAGATGGAGATGATGAACATGAGCTGCAAGAAGCCTACCGAGGTAGTGATCGCTCCTGCTCTATTACACAGCTGTGTGGGATATCTTTCTATCCAGTCTCCAAATGACCAATAATACAGAAAATCCATTTCAGGGAAGTACTCACCTTTTGCCTAACTTTTCATGTGATCTCACTCATTAGAAATATGCAAGGTGTATCATAATATGACCAGCCAGCTCTCTGTGCAGCGTTCATGATTTCTCTGGGGGCCACAATGGCACGATATGAGGATCAAACCCATTTGACATCAGCCTCATTTCAGCATCAAAAGTAATAAAGATGGTAAGCCCCAAGAGAAACTACTGTGTTTTTCTGAGCAAGGCACATAGTATTAAACCAAATAACAAATTCTCCCATAGTCAGATGGGATGACCTCTCCTGCTTCTGTTCCAGGCCAGCGCATAAGAGGATGAACAATCATGAACATCTTTGAATTCTGAAACACGTAACATTACATGTTTTAAAGCAAATGGGAAAAAAATCCAAATCCAAATGCAATTCTGATCCTGCACTCTGAAGCTTTTGGAGGAAAATGAAATCTAACTCCATATTCCTAATGAATATAAAAAATCCAATTCTTCACAGCTGGCAGGTTGGTGTGAGACGTATGATGGAAATTCGTGGCTGTTCTAGCTCTGGAGTTAGAACTAGGGCTATCAAAATCAAATGATGGATGGTAAGAGAAGTTTTACAATATCTGCTCCAAACCTACTTACATTTCGCATGTAAGTCTCATTGCAATGTGCTGGGAGAGCAGCAGATCTGAATGCTCTCAATTATAATTGTCAGCTTCAAGTAACTCAGGTGGGATCAACAGCGCAATACTGTCTTAAAAACAGCCCACATGAGAAGGGAATCAGGCCCAGCAGTTACAAAACAGCTATATTAGAAGAAGGTTAGCTGTTTCCATAGAAATGGAAAGGAAATACAGAATCAGTCCCCTCAAATCAGAGCTCTGAACGAAGCAGGAGGAACCAAACTGTAAACGTGTCATGTCAACCAGAAATGTCTGGTGAAAGTAGAGACTTGCAATGCTTATAATGCTAGTGTAACTATTGTTTATATAACATCGTCAGGCAAAATGCAGGCCCTGGTGTCTCCGGTCTGCCTTGCTCAGAAGACAACTATGGATGGTCGATTGCTGTGATAGCTCATTGCCCGCCCTAGGGTAGAGCAGTTTACAGTGCCCTGATAGTTCCCACTTAGTGGTACTCACCCCCTTGGACACCTCTTGTCGCAGGGGGTCACTCCCCATGTGCACAGCAAGAGGACACGGTGCCAGCAGATGGCACTCCAGAATACTCAGCAGCATCCCAGCTCTTGCTGCTGAGCAGTGATGGCACCTCCCTCCCTCCCTCCCTCCCAGGGAACCACAGGTCAGGGCTCATGACTGCATTGCTAGCAATACTCCCCAGCAGAAATGTGTGTGGGATGTGGGCACTGACATCCCCTTTGCAAGCACAAAGTGCTCCCAGTTGCGCCTCCAGCACAGCAAGTCCTCGCTCCGCGCGCTGCAGCATGTCACGCTCCCCTCGCCTGGTTTGAAATACCAAAGCCATGATGACCAGGTGTGCAAACCTACAGCAAGCCACCCGAGCAGAAACTGAGACGAAAATCACGGAGGTCGTGAGGAGAATAAGCAGCAAATCGTGAGCGCAGGAGACAGCAGCACAGCAATTACTGCAAGGAAGACTCAAACTGGTCCCCTGTAGCTGGGAAATTCTAACAACGCACCGCCAGCCTGAGCGCCAGCAGTGTCCGGCCTGTCAGGAGGGATCCACAGCTCCACCTCTGAATCTTCCTATTCCATACCTAACGAAAGACAATTAGCAGACACTTTTCTCTCACATTTAATCCTGCTCTCAGGTTTTTCATTAGCTTGGGAGACTGTTGGCGACTCCCACATCAGCAAGAATTTCCACTTTGCTTTCAGAAACGCGGCTTGCGGCATTCCTCTGAGAAATGCCTGACCATTTGCATAGCGTAAACAAGCACTGGCATGGGTGACATTTTCTAAAAACCTTTTGCAGCAGTGAAAAGTGGACACTCCTCCACATGCCCTGATTTATAAGCATGAACTTTGACTTCTCCTTCTCTCAGTACTTTCTAAAGAATTTTTTTTGTGATACAAGGAAAAGAGGAAAGCGGATAAAAGCAGAAGGAGTAAGACATAGCTAAAAGAACTGTTTGACACTTCCCGGGAAAGACCAAAAAGAAAAAAAAGTCATTTTATTAAGTAATTTTGCACTAGGCTTTATTATTAATTTCCAGTATATCCTCTTGTCCACAGCAGTTTGATCTGGTCTTATAAATAATTTTGTCCAAAACAGCAGGTTCTGAATCCTTACTCCCTATTTCCAGCATTTTGTCCTCCATGTCAGCCTACTGCACTTGCAACTGAGTAGCAGATATTTGTGCTTTCGGTCAGGAATTTACTATGTGCCTTTGCTCTTCATTAGGAATGGCTGATTATGCTAGGCTGAAACTATTGATGACAATAACAAAAACATGGGAAAAATTCTGACATATTCCAAACATCAATTTCATTATGTTAAGAATGAAAACCTGCGATACTACAGCATTTCTTCTCAGATTAGGATTTTTGTACAAATTCTAGGTTGGTGTTCAGATCCCCCAGAACAGTTCTGTATTCTCCTTTCAGCTCAGTCAGTCACTATAACAGTGGCCTAAACCATTGTTAGACTTAGAGACAGCAGTAATTTTAGTAACTATTGCTTAAAAGTTTCTATACCAAGGTAAACAAAGAAACAGAGCTAAAGCTCTCAAGATACTACTCAGATGTGTTCCTTGAAGAGAGCTCTAGGAAGTCATGAAAGAGCTGAACATTTTACACCGACATTTTCAACACTGTGTTTCGCAGTGCAGTAAGTTGGTTACTATGTCATAAATTCCTTATGACTTCTACTGACTTTGACAGATAAAAATGAGGGAAGCAAATCCTATTTCTGAACCATGAACAGAAAAATACGTGGCTATATCAGTGCTTCAAAAAAAAACTACTTGAAAAGCCCAAAGCATTTTTGAAACTAAATGATTAATTCTTGAAAATTCTTGCACATGTAGATACAGACATAACAAGCCGAAAAATTACAGAAAACCCTAATCTGCCTGATGATGTTTCCTTTAAGCAACTGCTCATTAAAATTATTTCATGCATGTCCTCCTATCATGAGTGAAAATTAGACTGACTGTTCTAAAAAAAGAAAAAAGGTTTTCTGTCTAGTTGCAAAACAAGATGAACATAATTTCCCGTCCCCCTCACACCCACCACAGAGTTTTTGTTCAGTAAAGGTTTTCTTTATAATTCCTACACCTTTAGCCCTCCTCCAGGTCTTCCTTCGAACAGAGCCCTGATCTGTTTGCCTGTGTACATGCCACACAAAACTAGCTGGAAAGGGTTTGAAGCTACTACTAAGCTTGATTAGATCTCAACTGCTAGTCTAACTATGAGCAAGTTTAGGCTGGGTATACCCATTCCTGCATGTGGTCCCCTTTCCAGCTCCGTGCCTAGCCCTTGTTGAAGCTCTTGTGCTAGGTTTTCCATCACCTCTTTCCTACCATCAGGTCTAATAGCAAAGCACACCCACCATTTGGTGCCACCTCTCCCTTGAATACAAATAGTTATTTACTCTTTGAATAATAAAAAAGCCACATCATGAGAAATTGAGAAAGGTATATACTGTGTCAGCAGGCTGTCAAAGGGAGCTGATCCCAGGTTTTTAACTGATTGAGAGAAGACTAACCATTAGGTATTGGAAAAAATAGATATAAAGCATGGCTTGTGCAAATAAATGTCCTTTCTTATAATTTTAACAGGACATGGGGCATAAGAATGTCATAGCAATTTTCATGCTCATACACTTTAGTGGATCTCTTTCTTGGGCACCTAATGCTTCCCATACACCACACAGACATCTGATTATCAACACAAAATTTATACAGCTCCACACGCACAGTTCCAAGGTTCCTCCTGACTGCTCGGAGTTGACTCCTGCAACACTATACTGCTGCAAGGACCGAGCCCTCCTGGAGTCCTACATCTCAAGCAAGTGAAATGTATCCTTGAAAGGTGCTTACCCAGGTCTAGTACTAATCAGTCAGTTATTCTCTTCTGTAGGAGTTTTTAGAAATCAAGGTGATTATTTATAATCCTAACCCCCCATTTGGACCCCGCCTGTTTAGTCCTGTTTGAAAAGTTTCACCTCAGCCATGTTATTTGCTATCTGCAGGATCTGGATATATTACAATATTTTACAAAGTATACCAGCTTAAATATTCTTTTTTTCTCAATTAAGTTTTCATATTTCCATGAAAACCTAGTTTCCAAATTATACTTTAAATGAACAATAGCTGATTTGGGTAGCTGCTCTACAGAAATATAGCACTTGGAGTCTTGCCCACAGTACAGCAGAGTTTTATAAGGAATTACGTATATGCTTCTTGCAGCCACTACTGTCAATTTCTCTGAACATAACCTGTTATACACATTACGATTCAGAGTTCCCACACAAACAAGGAGACAAATATATGTCCATACTTCACCCACATATATCTAACTATGCAGGAATATAGCACAATAATAAAGGAGTAATATCTAGTAAATCTAATCTTCAAAGCATTTTTGCAATGCTTAATGAAACTTGCCTGGAGTACTGGTAGGTCGGTGATCATATTTGCTTTTGCAAAGGCAGAAGCTGTGTATCATTTTGGAGCTCCTTTTTCCCACCAGTTACCCCCAGGTGGGAACGGGGACTCAGGAACACTTATAAGAGGTGAAAGGAGATGCTTGACCTGCAAAACCCCAGCATATTTTTATGAGTCTGTGAGTGTGAAGAGAGATGTTGTAGACCTAATATACCAGTGAGTCTTACCTATGTGCTCTGACTGAGCCCTGCCTCACCATTGCTCTTTCTGTATCGCTCCTGGGATCTCTTGCAGTGTGGTGGTTGTTCCCCAAGTGGACAACCTTTTCCCACTGCAGGTCTCCATCCAGCTGCTGGAGAGCAGAGAGCTCCTGCTTCTCCCCTGGTGCTTCTGAGACAGCTTTGGCTAAGCCGTGCAATTGACAGTGCTGGTAGGACCTCTCTGATTGAGATCTACTGAGCAGAGGAAGATCTCACCTCTCTGACATAACACCAGATGTCGAGGAGGAACTTAAAACCCCCATAAACAGGTGATTCCACTCATCTCTTGTCTGTTGACAGCTCAGTTATTTCTCTGAGCCTTGCCAAAGGTGCTTGAGAGGAGTCTGGATAGGGTGGACTCTGCTGGGTAGACCCTTTCTTTTAGCTGGTTATCAATGAAAGCTTGACACCAAAACTAAGTTTAACACCTATTCATTCAAGCAGGAAGAGTGAACACCAGCACCTTACAGAAACGGTCCTGAACCTTATATCCAACACT
>Ga0181612_121745_pt1 | contig 17387 bp, 7 predicted proteins | sample HoacroProtozoa21_FD_119630 | JGI IMG/M metagenome (GOLD analysis project Ga0181612, IMG submission 119630) | Hoatzin crop microbial communities from Cojedes, Venezuel. Combined Assembly of Gp0051906, Gp0051904, Gp0051908 | reverse complement strand
GCTTGCTGGGGACACATCCTGTAAAAGAAGAGGAATAGGTCTAAGGAGAACAGGCATTTGTAGGGGATGATGTATTGCCCCAGAGTACACATTTAAACGTATATCAGGGCATGAAAAAATAAAAAACCTCCAAGTGTCTCTTTGTCCCAACCGGAGTCCGGGATAATTAGTTGGGCTGTAGATGTCTTGAATATATATGACTCAAAATAGAGCAGGTATGTTCCGTCCCCTGTAATTTCTCATTTCTACGCAGACAAATTGCCATACATCAAAGCCTATTTATACAGCTAGATTAATAGTAGAATTTGTCCACTTTCTTCCAGCATTGGTCAACTCTCTAAAGAATTTCAGGACAGATTCAACATGCATCTCAAAGAGGCTGAGCTCTGCAAATAGTGGGTAATTTTCAGAAGAGGACACCTAATTTACAAATGTAGACGAAGAATTTAAAAGATAATCAGTGATTTTACATGCTTTTGTTTTATGGTGTACAATTGTTGACAACTGAAAAGAGACTGATTTCCAGACTGTGGGTGGGTGAGGAGTTACCTCTGAACATTTGTCCCCTTTCAAATATTTTAAGTTGGGCATCCAAAGTGAGGTAACGCAGAAATGTTACTTAACATTTGAAATCTCACCCAACCGTCCCATAGATTTTGGGGGATTTTAAATTTCTAGGCTTTGTAGACAGAAGAAATAATACGTAAATTAGTGTGAATTTGACATCCCAGCCCTAAATTTTCTCTTTACTCACTAGCTCTACCACAAATATCCTTATTGCTGGTTTTATGGGAATCCAGTAAAATAGCGTTCAACTGAAACAGAATAAACATTGTTCAACTGAAAATATAAATTCAGCTGAAATTTCTAAACCAGACATCCCTTGGTTGCTTGGGATGCACTTTGATGACAGAATTTTAGTTCTGACTCCTCACAATTGCACATGTATATAGTTTCATTTAAAGTCAAGATTTTCACTTTTCCTCCAGATGCTACCAGTCTACCATTTAAATGACACAGAAGTTGCATTAAGCTCTCATAAGATCAGCAGTGTTTTATTCCTGTATGCTCTTTCAAATTGCTTCTTGGCATCTGACAAATGTGCCATGACAACCACTGCTGGGACTTTTGGCTGTTGTCCCAGTGGGAGGGAAACCCTCCTTCTCAAAACTGCAGGTACAAAATAGTCATTTTTCTATAATTTTATGTTTTCCAGAGGGAAGCATGAGAGGAAGAAAGCAGAGACAAATAAAAGACATTTTTTAACTGACAATCAAATTCTTAATGACTTAAAATGGTGTAGCGGGGGTGGTGTGGCAGAGGAAATAAGATTTTTTCCATTATTATTGTTTTTTTAGCTTTAAAAGTATATGTTAAAGTTAAAATCCCTTATGTTATGTTAAAGTTAAAACCCCTTATGTATATGGGTCCTGTGAATAGCTTTCTCTACAAATGAATGTCCAAATGCATCTATATGGAATAAACTTCAGCAAAATCCTTTGGTGAGTCTGGAGGAAGATTTTAAATGCTGAGGTAGAAAAGTAATTTAATTTATGATCACTCACTACCAACAGCTTAAAAAAGGACCTGACCCAACTGTTGTCCAGTACTTCAACCTTCTTAGATGACTGTGTAATAGATATGTGTACGAATCCTCATGTCAGGATCTGGATCCAAAATTCATATCTCTTTACCCTGGAAAAGTAACTGACACATCAAACTTTTGCATAACAGTGTCTTACCCTTTGAGGTATCCCTGCCTTTTTTTCCCTTCTCCTGCGATGTTAGCTTAAAGGGACAATTTCACAGATGTACTGTCTGCAGACACAGAGATGTGCATAGAGGCATTTTCCACAATGGATGAAATGTTTAGAAAGAGGTGCCACTGAAATTGCCACAATAATTCTCACTGTCAGATAAGTTGGCTGTAAAAGAAAGCCACAACAGGGACAGACTAAAGAACTAGTACCTTTGAACCCAAATAAAATAATTTAGCTACAAGACCAATCTCCCAATCTCTGCCTCCTTGAAAATCATTGTAAATTTATGAATTTCCTTGTTATAGCTTTACATTTTTCCTTCTCTTTCCCCATTCCATTCCTACATTAACGACTGCAGCTGCTGGGACATGAATGACAACACTGCCTTGTGGTGGGTGATCAAGGGTCCTGTGGTTGGATCCATCATGGTAAGTAGAACTTGTAGGAGGTGCTTCCTCCACATTTTGGAGTGCAAATAACCAATGCAAATAGCTTTAAATGGCTTTACAAATGATACTGCATCTGCTGTGCTGGACTACTGGGCAGTTTGTCTGAGTGTCCACCTTTTGCCATCCACAATGCTAGGTAATTCCATTGTTATAAAGATGGTTTAGTACAAAGGAAATGACAGTGCACTGCCTGCAAGCAAAGGCTATCTAGACAAGGAGTTATTCAGTTACTTAAACATAGATACAAAATGCCATAAGTAAGACCCTAGAGCATATGGAGCATTTGCCTGGTTCTGGTAGATATGACACAGGATGTATAGGATTCCTGTGCCGTTTAGGGTGGCAGCTGAAGGCCAAGTGGAACAACCCAGGGAATCTAAAACAGTACTACATGCCAGTGAGTAGGAAGCTGGACTCTGTCTGTTGCATGGCATTCATTTCACGGCTACATTTATTTCTCTAATATTAGCTTTATAATAGTATTGTGGACATCATGCAAGATGTTCAATTGTCAACAAGACTTCTAAGCTCTGTTTAGTTCATGGAGGTCTTGAATTTTACTCAAATGATGTTAGATACCTGTGTATGGATGACTGAGAAGTTCTAAAGTACTGTGTTTGGGCTCCAGCTGTTGCCTCAAAGTATATGAGAATTTTAAAATGATGTTGGAAATGAAACTGAGACCCTAGACAATATGATTAGTGGTACCTGAAAAGCTGTTTGGCTTACCGCATGTAGGTGTCTAATCTGGGCATATAAAGTTGCTCTCCATACTCTGGCGACAACATCGGCCAGGTCTTCATTGACTGTTGTGGGAGTTTAGACATCCAGCTCACAGGTAGCTAACTATATGTCAGTGTTTTCATCAGATTTGGTGCTTCTCCTTGTAAGTATTTGGACAGCTCTCTAAAGTACAGTAACCTTCAGACATAAAAATTCAGATAATAACACTAAAGGGTATCAAGATGGAGAGGGTCCAATGGTCTGGGTGTTTTGTGACATTGATGTATGTGAATTTCCATGCCTGACAGACGTATTCTATGAAGGATCACATTCTGGCTTTGGGGAATCAGTTATACCTGGCTTCTGTTGAAGGCATTAAAGATTCAAGCAACCAGCAAGGGATGATTTGGTTTCTCCATTCATTTGTAGCGTTCAGATCAAACAGAAAATGCTTCTTAAAGAGATGCGCACACCTAGTTTAAGTTCTTTGTCTCCTTACAGGAGTAAAAGGTTGCATAAGACACCAGTTAAATTTCCCACTGTTTTCTTCTGGCGTTAATTTGAAGCCAAAGCATTGAAATACACAGATTTTATTAATCTCAAAATTTTAAAAAATGTATCTGTAGTGACATGACCTTACCAAAGAGAAGATTCCCAGGATGGCATGAAACTAAAAGACATGAAGAAGAACATTAAACACCCTCCCTGCCACATACATGTCCTCCTCCCCTCTTAAAGCCATTAGAAGTCATCTTGTCTTGGGACAGGTTCAGCCAAACAGAGGGAGAGTGACACACTTTGGGATTTCCAGGAAAGGGAATACACTAGATCGTGACTGATGGATGCTGCTAAAACGAGAAATACCTTAGTTCAGAGAATGGGAGTTAAGGATGCTTTTACTGTAGAGATCTTTGCTATAAGATTTTAATGTGCAGGAATCTTTCTTTTTATTCTTTGCACTGGTTGATAATGAAAAATGTTGAAACATTTTTGCTTACGTTTGCCTTATCTGGTGCTTGGGATTGAAATTCTGCCTTACTTTACCTGCTGCAGGAGGGTAATTCTTGCCTGGAAAAGGGGCAATAAGACCCTTGTAAACTTATTCCCTTACTCCTGACCCTATAAAACTTCTAGACTACAGTTTGGAGAAGGCGGCAGCAATGGAACCAGCAAGTCACTGGGAATGTCTCATTCTCATACTTGAACAAACATATAATTTTCATAATTTTTTCTGTTTTTTCTCCTCAGATAAACTTTGTGCTTTTTATTGGCATAATTGTGATACTGGTGCAGAAACTCCAGTCACCTGATATCGGAGGCAACGAATCCAGCATTTACTTGTAAGTACAAATAAAGCTGTAACCAATTAAGATTTCTAATATACACATAGGAAAAACGACAAAGACAAAAAGACAGGTCAGCTGAATTTCTTTCATTCTCAAAAAGAGTCACAGAGTCTATTAAATTCCTTTGGCTGTTTTTTACATTTTTTTAAACTCAAAAGCCACTAAAGTGCATTTTAATGCCAACTTTCACCCTTCTTTAAAAGGCCTAGAAAAGAAGCATAAACACAAGATTGAAAAAAACCTGCAAAACTTCTATACATGTCAGTTATCTTGAAATTAACATCCTGACCAGGCATAAATATTATCACACTCATGGGACAGTCTGCTGTGCTTCATATGTTCCAGAGACATGGTCCATATGAGATTTGGTGAAAAGATTTCATAAACTTTGGACTAAATTCTAATTCAGGAAGATCTCCTAAAATTGCTTATGTTCACATTTCTTGCAACTTTGAATGCATTCCACTTGAACCAAACAATTCCCGCACACACCTAGAATTGCTTAAAAATGCACGACAAATTCTAAAATTTTCCTTTAGATGTTTTAAATCTTTGTTTATGGTTTACATTTTTTGAAGTCAACACACTTTTTATTAGTTTCCACCTCATTAGAGGACAGAAATTGGCCATTTGAGATGGTTATTTCCCATTTTTCCCATTTTGAGTTCATGCAGTCATTATCCATACAGAAATTATATAATCATTTTGAATAGCTAAGAGAAATGGCAGCACTTTTGGTGTTTTCTTGGCTTTTCAGCCGAACTGCCATGCACATTTGTGTTGCTATAATTTGTGAGCTCTAGAGATTTCTAGCACTCATAAATATAGGTAAGACTTTGAATCAGCACTGGATTCCTTGTGAAAAAGGGCAAGTCATGCAAACCTTAAATAAAAACAAAAGATGTCATGGTAAAGTAGAAGAGCCTTCTTTTGCAGCACTTTTTTAAAAAGTTACCGAGTGATCAGTTTCACCCTAAGTAACCACACTGGTATGATGATGTCATCCATCTTACAAACAATTTTCAGGGAAAAATATGTTCCCCAGCTGCCTATTTTTCTTTTCTTCTTTCCTATTGTCTTGTTTACATTTACCTGAAATTATAATATTTTATGCATCAATTTTGCGTGTCTGTAGTCAGACTTCCTACTGAAAGCATTGCCCTTGAATCTTGCTCTAAACTGTGTTTCCACACACAAAAATAATGCTTTAAATTCATTCTGCAGTGAATATATATCAGCATTAAAATTCAGGAGCAAGTGTAGTGAATAGTTTAAGTACATGCATGGTTTTCCTAGGGCTTGCATGAAGCCTTCTCACACACGTGCTGCTGGGAAGTTGTCCACCGAGTCTTAGATTGTAATTAGCACCCAAGATGTGCAGAGCTAGTTCTGACTACACCTGCTAAGTGCATGTTTGGTGTCTGCTGCACGTCTCTCACATACGAAGCAAAGCATGCCATAGACTCCACTGATTTAACTAGACTATAAAACATCCCTGTCATTTTTGATCAATATGGTGACTGGGTTTTACTGATACTTTTCCTATGTGTATAGTTAGCCACCAAAACCAAGAGAAATCATCATATTTTCTGTTTCATTCGCTGCCATTCTTTTTCATATTTTTTTGCGACTTTATAAATGGGTGTGTATAAATTGATCTTGCATTTATGTATGCGTTATGAAGTGGAGTGTTGTTTATCCAAACAGATTCAACAACAGAAAAGTCACACAGAAATGATACGAATAAGTCTATGCAGATATACACCCGGCATACTCCATATTTGTGCCACGTATCCTGTAAAAAGAGCTTTTATAATGAGGAAAAAAGATAAATCATGGTATGGTTATGTCACCATATTGAAATCTCTGTGGCATTTAGACTGGTCCATATTAAACATTTTCCATGTCCTATTTTGCTGTTTCAAGCTATGAAACATCATCCCATCAGACCAAATTCTCCATCCAGATGTTTATTCCACAAAATCTTTAATTATTTTTCCTTTAGTACATGAGACAGCTTAGTTGTGGTCTAGGAAGGATGTTCAGCCTGTTTCTGAAGGTGATATCATATGATATCAGCAGCAGAGATGGAGATTTACTCTGGTGTCTATCTTCCATTCTTTGGAATAACCATTTAGCCAGGACTTCCATCACCAAAAAAGAAAATAAAACCCCCCACAAAAATTTGGTTATTGATTTTGGGTAGGATTTATTTTCTTCTTATACGTATGGTACACGTTTACATTCAGGCCCTTTTAATGATTAATTTATTAGGAAAATCTACCTCCAGTTCTATTTTGTAGGCACTATGGTCACGGTTCTGCAAATCACGTAAGCCTTTATTTGGCTTCAAAAGCCTTGGGGTTGTGCTTAAATTCAAAGATTAATTATATATTATTATCACTGTGCACTCATTATTAAAACTTCCCACAACTGCAGTTAGCTGTGAGCTATGGCAGGAACATAACAGAAGAGTGCACTACTGGGGAACTAATGCTTAATTAAAACAGTGTAGCCACTGGAAATTCTAAGGCTTGCTTTAAAAAGAAAACCAAACAATAATCTGTATAATTTGCAGCACTTTAATGAGCGCTGTGTCCCCATGAAAAATCAGACTTTCTCTCTAAATAACCTTTCTGATGATCGTTGTACACAATAGCCTTTGCCTTTAGGCTGATAAAAACTTAGAAACATGTAGCTAATTCCAAATATTTTTCGGCAGTAGTAAAATGCTTTAGTGATTGTAAACTTCCATTTTCTCAACTTCTATGTTCAGCCATTCATTACCAGTCGCAGGCCTAATCCATCTTTCGTCACAATTTAATTCCCCTTCAAAGCTCCCTGCATGCTGCTGATCCCATTTCAGACTGAACAGCTCAAAACGTCAGATTCTGAGAGAACAACAGGTCCACCCTGCTTTTACTGATGTTTTAGATAGAAACTCTTCCTGATGGCTGCAATGATGAAGGGCTAGGTTTATCAAAAACATCTAAGCAGATTACATAGGAATTCAAAAGGAAATAGAAGCCACCCTTTTCAATGTTCGTTTTAATTTTATGGTGGAGGGGGGTGTCTGAGAGCCTTAAGCAGCTTTTATGCTTGCTCCCAGTAGTCATCAGAATCATTATTTACTTTTTATTATTAAGAGTGAACTGCCAAATGCATGAAAAAGACTTAACTTTGTTTCTTGAACCGTGGTGGGGTTTCAGTTAGTCTTGTGTCAGTCCTGAATAATTCCACAAAATTCAGCGTCAAATCAAAGCAAGTTCGGTAATACAAATGTAACAGATCTTTATCTGAATGAGAAGTTCTGAGATCCTCAGGTTCTGGGGAATCATAAAGTGATATCGATTGAATTTCTAGTGTAATTAAGACAACTGTCTGCATAGTTCAGACAGGCTTATTGCTCCATCTGGTGAATGAATTGCATAAATAGTAGTAATGTGCCATGGTCATGGACAGGGCATACTTCATCCTGCAGTACAAATAACATACTTCATCCTTCAGTACAAATGACAATGTCTTGTGTTTGCACCTGTATATTCAATCCAACTCACAGTTCTGGGGCCTGGAAACACATATTCACAACCCTGCTACGGAGGGCTCAGCACACAGTGTGTTGCATCAGGCCCACAGTATTTGCACGGATTTTCATACAGCGGTCCCTTGCCTGGAATTTTAGGAAAGAGGTAATTAATTCATCTGGCAAGGCTTCACTGTTTTTCCCCTGGGAAATCCAGCCAATAGTGCGTAACATGGGATGTCAGAATCTGCATTCAGGCATCCTGATTTTGGTCAAGTAATTGTAGAGACGGTACATTCACTCCCCCCTAAAAGCCATATTCCTACAGAAATGCCTACACAGAGCTTAAATCCACGTTATTATCTTCATGAGCGTTGTTGCACTGCTGAAAGAGTCATTATAGACAGAAGATTACCCAAGTTTCACTACCATAAACCACTACAGTAATTAAGTAGGTATGCATGATGTAGATGCATGCTGAAATAACCCTTAAGATTAAAAAAGCCCACACATTTCCATCAACTCTTTGCTTATTCGTTCATTTCTGAGGATCGAACACATTTAACTGAAAAAGCACCTTTTTTTTTTTTTATTTCCAGTTTATCATTAATAGTGTAATTTGGGAGGGGGAAGCTTGTTTCTGCTTTTGCTTTAACAGATTCTTCATAAATTTTGTATCACATGTTGAAAACTCAATGAAAAGAAAACAAACCCCACATATATATAGCTAATTCAGGTCTACGTCATTCCTCCAATCAGCATCTTGCTGGAAAGAAAGGAGAAACATGGCATGTATCATAGGTAGGTATGATTTTACATATGGTGCACCCTAGAGGGTTAAGGCAGGAGAAGCAATGTTGTGACAAACTTGTTTTGGTAAACAACACTCCTCTACAGCTCACCTACAAAGTCACTGGACACTCAACTATTCATTCTGCTACCGCTTTGTCTTGCTGCAAGTGCTCAGACTGCCAGCGTTAACAATTATTAGGGTCTTCATGAGAGAAGTCTCATTTTTGACAAGAAAATGGCAGATGTTTGATGAACGATATGTTCTTCAGCATGGCACTTGAATTTCTAAACCTCAGGTACTGTCTGTTGAGTGCTGGAATGCCCACTAACCCAGCAATGAAAAGAACTCCTGCCCCTGGGCTAATTCTTTTCTATCACAAGAAAATACGAAGATCATTTGGTGTCAGTGCACGATCAACAAGGACCCAGTTCTCATTTCTAAGAAACACTAGAAGAGTGCTACTGTGATTGACACTACTTCTTGACAGATTTATTTAATGGTCTAGAGCAAATGTTCTCATTCACAACTACCATACTTTTCCTTTGTATTTCCCAAAAGAAATTATTATTTGGGGTGTTGGTTTGACGGTTTTTCGGTTTCTGTTGTTTTGTTGGCGATTTTTTTGGGGGAGTGGGTTAATTTGTGCCAAATCTTTTCAAGTAGAATTGGAAAAAAAATGAGTATACCCCTTAGGAATGTAAGCTTATATAGGCTGTGTACCATAATTAGCAAGACTATAGTTACACAGGGATTTATTTCTTTTCAGATAAATTGAAACCCTATTCTGCTTTGATTATCTATCTATAGATTTACTGTGGTCTCAACTGCTATAAAATCAAATAGCACAGAACATTTAGCATATTTTTAATGTTCCTGTGAATTGTTACTCCTGATGAGCAGCTGAGGCTATGATGCACAGAGGGGGCTACACAAAATCCCTCCCAGTGCCTGTGGCAGGTAGAGGAACAGGAACGTACATCTTTAGTCCTCAAATCTAGCATTCTAACCTAGTCGCTGTCCTTCTATCGGAGATGCATCTTTTATGTTCTTACAATGATGATGGGATCAGACCTAAAACTATGTGCACCTTGAAAGTGGTTTTGTTATTTCGTGGGCCACTTGCCAGAGGGATAATCCAGAAGAGCAAATCAATTTTTAAAGGAATTTCCACTGATTTCCAATGACATACAAGTGCTTTACAGGAGCTTTGACAGGCTCTGATTTGACATCATTGATCACAAAACTTGTTTCTTGTGGTTACAAGATCCTCTGTGATCAATGCAGTGTTAAAAAGTGCTCTACTTCTGCTATTTTAAAATCCTTAGAAGGTGGTTAGAGCGCAAGTCCAGTGTGCCTCGGCCTGCACGGGTGATATCTGTATGATGGAGGCTGACTCCTGTTATTTTCTATTATGAAATAGTAATGAAAACTAGGATAACTTTGCCTTTAAACACTGTTTAAACACTATGCACATTGCTGTAAGGTATTTTTATGGGCAATTTCATGGTTTTAATGCATGTACGGACAGAGGAAAGGATGCAACACTGATTTTTGTGATTGAAGAAGTAGCTGACTTTTTTGAAATCTGCCTAGGTTTCATGCTTTACAATTCTCTACTGGTGACTTAAAATTTGCACTTGACTCCAGGCTCTATGGCAGCCTTGGAGAATGAGATTGTGTTCTAAATCAGCAAATCACAGAACTTTTTCTCCATCTGTTACAAGAGCAAGCAGCAAACTGGAAAAGAACATGTTTGCATGAAAAGAGAAGTCATTTATAGATGGTCCTTCTCTAGAAAGATCACGGACGTGTACAGCTTTGTGAGGGAGAGATGCCGTGTTATATTCAACAATGTGGTTGCGTTTACAGAACTGTTTTTTTCCATGATTTTAAGAAGAAACAGTAATGCAAATCTTGATGCACTCTCAACAGTTCTATCAAGGGTTGGATTAACCCTAACAGCCCTGTTTCCAAGAGGTTTTAGGCATAAAAAAATCTAAATAGTGTCTTAAGAATTCCTATTGAAATGTTAGTAACGTATATCTGGATATTTCAGACCTAAATGTCTTTCAAAGCCTAAAAATATCACGGCTTCATTGCCATTAAACAGCTGAAGGCTCAAGCCAGCACGATTTATACAGAAGTGTTTGTGTCTGTGCTTGTGTACCTGTGTAAACATAGGACTTTGCCTACACATGTACTGTCTGACTTACTATAAATATATCTAATATTGCTTTTTAAAAAGCACAAATACTCTAGCAATGTGTGCAATATAAAACTTCTGACTTTAATGTGAAAATGACTACACTTAACTAAATTCTCTGTAATATTCTAACTTTTGCCACACATTGAAGTTTACTGATTAGCAAAATTAAGGTAGCCTTCCTAAAGAAAACGCAGTACAGACCTCAAGTGTGTTTCTAAAGTTACTGTGCTTCTTCAAAGTGAATGACATATTTTTGACCTGTATTGATAAACCTCAGTTGTCATGGAGATCAGCAGGACAGAGAACTTTTAGTTCCTAAGGCCATGCATCTTTACAAATTACCCATGGATTTGGGTGCAGCGTAGTGTTCTCTATCGGGGTAGCTTGCTTACTGGGAAAGAATGATCTTGGAGATTCAGCTCACATTTCAGAAACCTCAAACCGAGAGCTAACTTGTGAGCATCCAAATGAGACAATTCTGGATGTTTTCCCTTTCCCTCCTGCATTGCTCATAGCTAAGACTGTTGTTTTGAATGCATTGTTAGGCTGCGAGGGATAGATCTGGAATTTTATTTGTCTTCAAATCAGTTTGCACTTTTTTTCTTTGAACTGGTTATTTAGTGTAAAGATCAACCTGAAGCTGAAGGAATTGGTCATGCAGCAGTTGTTGCGAGACTGCAGAGAATGGAGAATAATTCTGACATCTCTGATCTTGAATGTGCTTTCAACTTACATCAAAGTTTGATGCATACCAGCATCCATGATCTTTCATTTACTTTTTGCTGCCATTCACATTTTTGCCTCTACCGTAAGAGAACAAAAGGAGTTTAATTTCCTCTCAGTGTCTCTGCTTCTCCTTGCCATTAATTTCTTGTGTCTCACTTCAGCACCTAACATGCTTCACATCCAGCGGTTTTAGTTTTACATCTGAAGAATTATTAGGATGTACTCCAAGCAAGTACATAGTCCTTACAGCCTGAGGTATGAAAGGGGCGAGAAAGATGGTGCTGTCGCAGTCCAGAAGGTTTTTTAATCTGGAAGGGTGAACTCCTCATGAAAGTCTTGTACCTAACACTATGCAGAAAAGGAACTGAGTGCTGCAAACTGGGTAATTGGTTAATTGCCCAGGAAGAAATTCTTCCTGCCTTGGAGCATACAAGTACACCTTCAAAGGGCATCAAGTTACGATGGCTTAATATTGAATTAAGTCTCAATGAAGGTGGTTTGAACAAATGCATACTACATCAAGACTGGACCAATCCAAAGTTGTGCACATGGTTCACATCATAGCCTTGGTACTTCACTTGCTGTGCACCTGTATCATTACTGAGAGATTTCCAAACTGCAACTCCTCTATGTATTTCCAGTGACAACACCACATTTGTTCAGATGATGAAATGTCTGCAAGCTCAGGCCTTTGCAGCAAAGGCAGCTTTCTCTTTTTCCATTGAGGAGGGTTATAGAGATGGGTTGAAACTTGGATGGTCATCTGCAGGGATATTGTGTAACATGTGAGGCAGGTGAGACAAAACAACTGAAGCTTCAGAGCTGCAAATCATATAAACTCAGTGAGTGGAGCTTCACCAATGCCGAGCTCTGCCAGCTGACAGGACTAAGACCTGTCTATAATGCTTGAACATCCACTTCTTGTGCCAGACTGTGACAATAAATACTCTGAGTTTTGCTCTTTTGTTTATTTTAAGGGCAATGAGCTAATCACATTCTTGGATATTTTATGTCTGGATCTGGACATTCATATTCTTCATTTCCAACAGTATACCTCTGTTCAAAACCATTTAAGAATCTCATTTGGTGTAGTATGTTTTTTCTCACTAAACATGCTATTGTCTTCCACACTACAGTTATGTTACTGTGCTTCAATCAGAATTATTCCATAATGCATGACATTAGCCTTTGCTCTGGATTCAGTGGGAATAATCTAACTTGTTAAAACAGAATCTCCAGAGTTAATACAGAGGAACGATCAGGACATATAAACTTGAAGCTGCAGTTCATTTAGAGACTGTTTTTGGTGGAAGTATTCTGCTTTCTACTACCAGCTTTTTTCTCTAAAGCATAGTTAAATACTAAGATTTATCTCTTCATTATTTGATCTCTGATGGCTTTTTCCATCCTCGCATGTCCACTCTATAGCAGTTAGCAAAGCCAAGAATGAACATTGTAGACGTGATTTTTGGCTCTCTTTGACCATTCTGTTTTGAATTCCAGCCTCAGTTCTGCACAAAGTTCAGAATTATTGGACAAAAAGTTCCAGCTAAAATTGACATTTGTTAAACAGTAATTTTCAGCTACAGCTATGGTCTGCAAGCAGCAATCCGGCTTGAGCCTCTGGAGAGGTGATAGTGGTTTCGTCACAGACATATTGTTTCTCTGCCATATTATTGTATTTACCATCTAGCTTTCAGTTACAACAGATTGACTTTGGTGGAATTAAAAGTACACTCTGGTAAAGTGTATAGAAGGAATTTAATGTTGTCTGTAATATGGGAATTTTGAAATCTGTGGAAGACCCTCGTGAGGTTTCCTACACATGTCCTGGTTTTTAGCTTGACGTTCATTAACTTTACAAGTTCATAGACACAAAAAATGAAGATCTTATTTATGTTCCTCCAAATCACTGAAAAAAAAAGCAACCCACTGAGCTGTGTAAGACACATCTACTCAAAACAGTGGAGAGAAACAAAGCTGACCTCTCACGTGTTAAACCAATGCAAGAGCCCTAAAAGAGAGAGACACTAAAAAGTTAGATGAAAGGAGAGCACTAGCACCCATTAAAGTTGACTCATTTTAATTTATTTTGGACAAGGACTGTAAAGGACACCTCACATTTTCTTGGTTTTTTTCCAACTTGTTTTCAGATTACTCCCAGGTGTCACAAGATGACCCTGGAATACCTCAGACCCATTCGAGAGGTCAGGGGAAAGTTTGTTTGGTTTAGTGGTGTTAGCAGTAAAAAGTAGAGCTAAAGGTAACAAGATTAAGACTTTGGCAAAAGGTGACTTTTGAGCATCTAGACTAAGACTTTTGAGCTTGTTTTCAGTTGAAGAGTAGAGATACAGAGTTGTCTTTTCTCTGAAAAACACAGCAAGGATTCTACTTTTAGCAAGACAGCATGGGATACGCCTGATTTAATAAGATAATCATGCTGGGCTCCTTCCACAATCAGTAGAGATCTGCCCAGTCCAGAGAACAAAATCCTTGGCACAATTTATTCCGCTCTAAGCAACATGTTTAAAATAGGTCAGATAAATCTCACTTTCTGGTCTGTTTATCACCACTGACTACAAAGCTAACATGGGACGACAAGGTAAAAGGCATACATCTACGCTGCTAACTTCAAAAATTAGATGAGGTGGAACTAAAGAACAACTTGGCTGAGAAGCGCCCATGCTTATTCTGTGTCTACATGAGAGGGGTGAATGCGTGTACTCGCACACAGTGGATCAGGGCCCACAGTCACTGTGGCTAGATGGAGTTGTGTAGTCTGTTTTCTGCTCACAGAATAAGTTCAGTTATCCAAACATTTACATCTGACCAGTAAATCCAGGATTTTTGTAAATGTAGTTAGTATTTAGTCCAGGAAACAAGTTTAGCTTGAGGAACTCCTTAGCTATCAAGTAGCAAGGAAAATAAGTCCCACAAACAGGATCACCTGTATGTAAGTAGGCATGTAGCACACAGGATAGATGGTACGGCTCAATTCTTCAATTTTATTCTCTCTCTCCCATTCTACTTTCACTTTGGTTAACTTTCTACTATGTTTTCAGTACTTTATTTCATTAATTTGTTTCTACATTCCTTCTACTGCTATATGGCTGCCAATCCTATTTGTAGTGAGGTTACATCAAATTAGTTGAGCAGGGTGCACACAAAGATTCTTAACAAGGCACAGTTTTAATTTGCATGAATTAAATTCTACCTTCATCATGTTCCCCATAAGATTCCCCTTCATCATATTGAGACAGTTCACAAACTCTGTCATCTCCTGTGTGCTATTAGTGACATGAACCTAGAACTCTGATCTTTTTCATTATGGATCTACATGGCCTTGGTAACAGAGCATAACTTCATTTCCCTGAATCAGCATGCTCATTTTACTCCTCTTAAGCACCACTGAGAAACTTAAAAAAAGTCTTTCAAATTTAGTTGCAACTACCTTTGTCTCAAATTTGTGTACTTTTTCATTTGCATTAACTTGCCAGACATCAAGGTGTTCCATCTGACAAGATGGTCTTCAGCCACATCATACATCACTCATTTAATCCCAGGAATGTTAACTTTTTCTTTCCCCTTCCACCCTAGCACCCTCCCTCTTCCTCCCAGATGCAGCTGCAGTCCATGCACAGGACACATGCGGTGAGACTCAGCTTGTTTGCCTTTAGCTGTCTAAAGTCTCGTATTTAATCTAAGTAGTCTAGTTGTCGTCTATGGTCAAACTGGGAGACCAGGGCATCTCCGTAAGACAATTCATCCCATATGTCTTAGACGCCTCTGTCACACAGGTCAGCTCAGCCTCTGGAAGTGCCCATTTCTTTCCATGATTCAGTGAATTTAGGGTGATAGTTCAGTTTAAATTTGTCTTAGACATATATAGTTAGTTGTGACCAATTCTATTCTGTGTGTGCCTGCAGAGCTCTGAAGTTCCTGCCCTAACTCATGTAGTGTTTTAATATCCATAATCTCATTTAAGTTAATTTTCTCTTATTTGGCTATTTTTTCCTCCTTCTTATTTCTTTCTCGTTCCTACCTCCTCTGTCTCTTCTCTTTTTCTCCCACCAATATTTCTACTTTGATAATAAATAAATAAATGCATACATAAAAAAAGGTTTTTTTTAAAAAAGGGGGTGGGGAAGAAAAATTCTATTGATTCTGTAAAGATTTTGGGTCACTTTACAATATCTAAGATCAGAGAGACGATTCTACCTAATTTAGATAGAATGACAGAGAAAATGCTAACAGCAGTAAAATACTAATATTTTCCTAAGAAGTGCTAGCAAAGTTTTCCATCACGAGCCCATGTGTAAACTTCCCCTCATTGGGTGAGGATTAGCACTTAATTCTTAGATACTGTTTTCAGAATCATTTGTCCCTTTTAATAACTCTAGCAAATATCTAGTGCTGCCCTGTTAGTTCTACTCACTCACTAGAAAAAACTGTAATGAAAATAAGTCCCTGCCAAATAAAACAGGGCACAAGGAGTAAAGGAGACATGGATGGGGTTTTTTTTTTTCATATTACCATAACAACATTAAGTATGTCATTGAAGAACAGAATCCCTTACAAAACCCCATGACTAAGATTTTTCCAAGTCATTATTGATTTTTAGATGTTCCATTTTCAAGTTATGTATCATAAAATGCCTTCATGAGCACTGCTTTGCAAGACATGCTGAGTAGCCCTCTTGTGGTAAAAACTGGTCTGATAAAATACATTTCAGATCAGGTCATCAAAAATGAGTGAGACACTCAAAATCCATAGTCACTTCAGAATATTTCAGCCACAGTAAAAAAAAGAACTATCTCTGAAACTTCCCTCCTTGTTTTTGATCAGTCTTAGCTGACAATGAATGCACAGCTCAGCTCTGTGACAAACAGAAGCAGTGCATAATTTTATCACAGAACTGATACTGTAAAAGGAGCAGTCATTTTCATATTGACTTCCTTTGCATCATCCAAGAAATGAGATTCATTTTGCAAGTTAAATTACGATTGATATTTCTATTTGCTGGCTGTGGGCATGCCATGATACTGTATTCTTTCCAGCTCTTATGCTGTAATCTGTAATAACAATGCAGTTACTAGGTTGTGATTACCCAAAAAGGAAGTAAAGGAGAACAAAACAAAAATGTGGTAAATAGGACTGGATTAAAGGAGTTAACAGTAGGGATAAATTGAATCTGTTTTCAGTTTATTGTATTTTGCTGTTCAGCTTATAAACGGCATCTTCCATCTATGGCTAGGTGAACACAAACCTTTGACTGTGCTTATTAGCAAAGCAACAGAAACAGAGTTCGATTTGATTGAATAAAGTTGGAAGTTTGCCTTGTCATTTGCTTTAAAAAATCATATTATCCTTTACAGTCGATGGAGGTTTAGTCAGGGTAGTCAGTGGTGTTTGGTGTGCTGTTCATTCCACCCTAAAGTGGAAATGTAAAATAGGTGAGATATACCCTGACTGATAACTGTGTATTTCTGTCTCGACTACTTATACTCTCTGGTGATTCTCAAGGGACCAAGGAAGACCAGTTTACTTAGACATTTATACCGTAAATATACAACCTTCCCTGAGGTGAATCGCATGAAAAAAAAACATGTTTTGAAAACAAAACAAAACAAAACAAAAAATGTCCCCTTGAAAGTCAACAATCACTATTTTTAGGTAGCCCAGAGAGGTGGTGGTAGCCCTATCCCTAGAAATATCCAAGGTCAGGTTGGCTGGGGCTCTGACCAACTTGATCTAGTTAAAGATGCCCCTGCTCACTGCAGGGGGGTTGGGCTAGATGACCTCCAAATGTAATTTCCAAGCCAAAGCATTCTATGATTCTGTGATTCAATTCTCATGTTTTT
>Ga0181612_176450_pt1 | contig 17388 bp, 8 predicted proteins | sample HoacroProtozoa21_FD_119630 | JGI IMG/M metagenome (GOLD analysis project Ga0181612, IMG submission 119630) | Hoatzin crop microbial communities from Cojedes, Venezuel. Combined Assembly of Gp0051906, Gp0051904, Gp0051908 | reverse complement strand
TGACGGAGCACTGGAACAGGCTGCCCAGAGGGGTTGTGGAGTCTCCTTCTCTGGAGATATTCAAGACCCGCCTGGACAAGATCCTGTGCAGCCTGCTGTAGGTGACCCTGCTTCGGCAGGGGGGGTGGGCTAGATGACCCACAGAGGTCCCTTCCAACCCCTACCATTCTGTGATTCTGTGATTCTGTATATTAAGAAATGCCAGGTATTACAGGGCACCTAATAAACGCATGTAAAAGCTAAGAGGAACTCAATATCTGCGAGACAACTGGAACATCATCTTTGGTGAAAGCATGATGCTGCCCCTTCCCCGTTGTCCTGGCTGTGAGCTAAATTGCCCAGGGTTCCACAATCTCAGCCAATTTCATTCACAGCCGGCAACACAGGCAAATTGCTTTCCAATGGAGACAGAACTTTACTCCCTCGCTGACTGCCTGAATGTCAAAGAGTAGAGAGGTGGGAAAACGGGCTGAAGACCTCCAGAAGAAACGCGCACAAGGGACAGGGAGGCACAGTGAAATTAGAAGCAACAATAGTTTTTGCTCCCTAACAGTGATACCTCACATAGAATTCGTATTTGCCAGACTATCAACATTTGTCTGTTGTATCCCACAGAGAAAAACACAACGAATATGTATGTTTACTCCTCAAGGTTTTGTCATGGAAAGTTCCCAGTTGTCTTCTGATTTTTGCTCCCAGAGTGACACAGAACCGCAAGCTTTGCTTAAGAAGACAGACCATTTTGTGCAGCGACACACCTATGAAAAGATCCATTTTAAAGAGCAACAGTGGTTTTAAGCCAATATTACCCATCACCAGCCAGCTGATGAAAGGGGTTCAACTCGCCATCAACAGCCAGTCTCTGCTTGCTGCCATTTTATTAACGAAATCCTCATTCCTGAACAACCAACTCTCTAAAAAAAGTTCAATTAAATGCCCATTCCAAATACCACATATGAATGGCAGAATGGTAAAGGAAAACATCAGAAAAGTATCCAGACAAAGCTCACAAGACTATCCAGACAGTATGCTAAGATCCCCTTTAGCTTGTTCTGTCCTGTTGCCCACTCGCTGTTCAGAAATTACTTCGTTAAACTACCAGCTCTTTTGAGTTGAAACCTCATTTCAGGTTTTCTTCTAAAACACCTGGCAAGCCACAAGCTCCTGGTATGTGAAAGAAAGCCAGTTGCCTCCATGAAGCAGCAGCCAGCCTTTGCAGCTTTCTCCCCCTCTGCCATCTCACAACACTCGGTCCAACTCGGCTATGCACGTCCTACCAGGTTTTTAAAATGACTTTCAAAAAGTTTTAAAACTTGCCAAATTCACCAAGCTGAGTAGAAGCACATTGAGCCATGCTCGAAGTACTTCAGAAGTATAATTTATACAGATGAATTATTTGGTTTCCAGAGGAGTGATGCATCTGATAACTGCCGCCTTGCAGAGCTTTGTGCCGATGTGGCGTTACAAGTGCCAGGACCCTTGCTGTGGTCCCGTTCCTCCTCCTGCTGCCAGGCACACGCTGACAGTCCAGCAGCGACACGGTGCTGACCCCGTAAAGCCCAGCGCAGACCCACAACAGACGGAATTATATTAACTTCCGAGATGGAAGTAGCTTAAGAACTCTGATGCCGCAAAAGCCCTCTTTTGCCTAGGAGGCATTACTGTTTAGAGGTTTTAGCAATACTATCAGGAAGCTATGGCATATACACACCACTTCCCTAGCCATCAAAGTTTTGGGAAGCCAACCAGTTTTTCCTCGGCTGAGCCACCGGGCAGTTTGAAGTGCCCTGACATTACGTCTGAGTATGATCCAGACTGTGATTAGGGGGAAAATATCCCACAACTTTTTCAGATGTGTAACATCCAAAAGATTTCCTTTATCTTTCTTTGCAGGAGTAAGGAACAGAAAGAACTTCACAACCCTGATTTCCTTCATGAGGCATATAACAAAGGCAAACAAGATGTCATGAATGTGCCACGGAAGCCATTTCCTTCTAGTAGAGATGAGTGCTAGGCATTACTCTGGGGGATTCGGTAAATTCTGAACTGTGAAAATATTCTGTGTTTCATCAGATGTACACTGGTTTTCATCAAAAGTGAAATCCATATCAGTGTGATTGACTATCAAGAATAATTCTAATTGTTCCATAACCTAAAGCAATGTAAAATTCCACATTAAATCACTTACAAAATATTATGTTGTTTAGATTATAAATGTGAACTGTTCAAAATTATTAATTTATCAATAATGCTGACAACATACATTGTGGCTTTATACAAACAAGAGAAAACACTCAGAAAAGCTTGTGAATATTAATGATTGCTGCCATTTGAAAAATGGCTGACATAAAAATATTAATAGTTCATAAGTTTGCTAGTTTTCAGTCCCATTTGCTGCCAAAATCATTCCCTCCCCCCAATTTTATCATATTCACAGAGATAATTTACCATTCATCAGCCGTTACTTCAACAGTGTCATCCCAACGTAGACAGTACTTTGTGTCCCTCAGCCACGACATCACACAACAAACCTGGTAGCATGCTGGCTAGTAGCCATTCATCAGATTTAACAGACCAGCCACTATAGGTAGAAGTATACTGTGAATTCAAACACTGATGACAGTAATGCAAAAATTTTTAATCTAAAAGCTCCATGATTTTTTCCTCTGGCAAAATTTCCATCGCTCATTTAAATGCCAGATTTTGCTTGTTACTATGGCACTCGCAAGAAATGCGATTAGAAATGAGCAGCTGAGATGCAGGCATTCCCATTTCAAGCTCCTTTTGAGTGCTCAGATGGTAGGTCACGGCGAGGGAGCCAGCGCTGTGCTGACAACAGCTATTTGCCAACATTCAGAAAAACAAAAGGTGAAAAGTGAGCTTCCTCGACCCAGTTTATCCACAGTATTACACAGGTACCACAGGTTGTGACTGCACTGCTGGCACATCCTAACTATTCCTGTGCAAAGTTCACAGAACTGGGATTTGCAGCTAACTCTCCGATAGCCTGGCTTAGGTTATCCCAGCCAGGTACCATCCTGCCCATGCAAAACCACAAAACTTGGAAAAGCAGAATCAGTTTTCAAGGTTTTAGGTACTGTTAGGGAGGGCGCAGTGTGGGGAGTTCACAAAAGGAGAAAATATTTGTTTGGATAGGCAACAAATACAGAAGAAAAATGCATTACTTACCCAATACAGAGATACATCAAATTAAACATATGTAAACAAATAAGGACTTTAAAAATGGATAAAATTCTGACCTCATAATATGTCTGTCTTCTCACTCTTGCTCCTATTTCCTCACATTTCCTCTTAGTTTTCAATAACTTAAATAAAAAAATGCTTAAAAGTCACTTCTTAACAGTCATTTAAAACTCATTTTCTTCACAGCAGAGACTAGTAAAAGCATTTCACAGCTTCAGTTGAGGGTGATACAGAAAAACAATGAAGATATACGAGGGACAAAAAAATAGAATTAATATTTAAACCATTCTATAAAAGAGGATTCCCACTGGAAAGTAAAGAATGGATCTCATTTAGACTAATTTACGCCTATAGCTCAGTGTAATACACCAAAATTCAAATGAGTGGTCAAATGTCCTAATTTATGGGATAAACATATCACAAAATGAGGCTTAGAATATTCTCACTATTCAGTATATAAAATGGCCACCTAACTTTACAGTCAGAGCCCCAAGTTCTAAAATCAAAGGCCAAACTCCTATTGATGTTAAGTATTTTTAATCAGGATTATTTTAGTAGAATACAATCGAAGACTTTTGTTCCAGAGCTCATCATTTCTTATTCTTTTCTCTAATATTGCTACCACAAGTATTCTTTAGGCTCAGGGGACAGCTAGCTCTCAGCTTTTAATGTTAATTATGGTAATCTCCGTAGACATCATCCCCTCTTAATTCGTAAGGTAGCCATAAAGTATCAGTTCAGCTTTCTAATACAGTAGCATAGTTCATTGCACTCCAGGGTTTCTTTTGTGACAGCTTCCTCTTCAAAGTTTTTTTTATAATTCACCAATAAAAAAATTACTTCAGAATTACACTTCAAACAGAAGGGCATTTTATTTAGTGAATGTATTAAAACTAGTAAGTCAGAAGAGACGTGAAAGAGTAAAAATAAATAAAAGCACTCTCTCTTGTTTCCAGCTACATAATTCAAAGGTAATTCTAACTTCATATTAAACTCAGATAGATGTTATTCATTAATATAGGCTAGGGATGCAATACAAGATCGAGATGAAGACACCTAGCCCTGGTTATCTACAAACGGGTGGCTTCAGGCGCGTCCATTCTCAATGCATTGCCTAAGTACAGCTTCCCACCATTATCTGAGACGTCTTATAGGATCTCGAACATCTGGATGGGGCTCACAGATATGGCCAAGGAGCTATAAGAAACCATGTTCCTGTAGTGCAGCAGCTGGAGGACAGACAGTAAACTCCAGAGCATCTCAAATAACACTAGACATCAACATTCAAGCAATCAGACAGGATGTTTAATGTCTCATTATAAATCAATATCGATCTCATCAGCATCGTCAGTGGAGTATGGAGACCAATGCGATTCTTCAGTTCACTCTAAAGCAGACATCTAGTCGCCAGTGAGTTGAATTGCTGTATACAAACATAGGAATTTAGTCATCTTTATCTCAAACTGAGTCCTACCACAGACGTCTTTAAGTATATCTTTACATTCATCAACCCCAGCAGAGTTCTAACACTCAAACAGCAATAATCATGCCTCATACGACTCAAGTAAGTTAACAGAAGTTACATTATTTACCGTCTCCAGTGATTCTCACACAAAAATATACTCAACCAGCTTTCTGTTTTTCACTTCAATTAAAGATGCATATCAATCATATAAATGTTGATTTTCTTCACAGGAGAATTACTACAGACAAAAGGAAACTCAGTGCTCATCAGCAGAATACTGCTTTAGTGCCTCCAGAAGCTAAATAAGAAGCATCTGGATTTTGCCCTGGATCATTCCTCATCCACTCACCTATCTATGTTAACGTTGTAGTAAAAACGAGGAGCACATATTCCAGAGAATCTCCTGATCATCCCCACTTAACACTTAACTTAGGTTATAACCTACATTACTATGGCAGCGTTGAATGAAACTGTCTTACCAACAAGCTACAAAGCATTTGTAAAAACTACACCATAAATTAAGCTTAATTTGCAACCATCACGAGACAAACAAACAAAAATAGTATTTCCAAGTACAAGGGTTTATTTTCTTTCTATCTTTCGCTTTATTTTGTCTTACAGAAAAAATTAGGGACATAAACACTGATGATAGCAATACATTCATCAATGTCACAATTTCTTGGATTATGTCCAGTTGCAGGAACATCCACCCGCTCCATAAACATGAAATACTAATATTTAACGACCTTGATACCTAAGTGCAAAAAAGCTACTACAAAAACTGTACCTCAAAAAAATTGTTCTCAGGACCCATGGCTACTCTCATGTAGTGACTCCTCCATTACATTCTTTTACATGTAAAGGTGATTGTATATTTTCCTCTAGAATGTTTAGCAGCTGTAACAATACTTCAATTAAAGATTCACTAACGGAATCCAGTTTAGCTGCATTTCACATGCAAAGCATGTAAATAATATTTTTATTCATCAGAGTCAGGAGATATGATGCACAAAAAGCACACACAATGAATAAAATTACAGTTCTGAAGCCAGTAAATTTGAAACACATTACTAAAACATATGAGACACCATAGATGGCCTCAAAGTATATGCCCTAAAATGAAGAGGTAGTGGTCATACACCGTATTCAAATGAGTAGGCAAAAACTATGGGAACTCACTACTCATCAGGGGTGGATTCGGGAACCTAAAATTAGTCTGAAAATAGCAAACTATAACAAGACGGCTTTTCCTCTTGGTGATATTCTTTCCCGTAGCACCTAATTCTGCCATCAAGCACCACTGTCTCCAGCATATTATTTAAGGATTTTGTAATTTCAGGTGACACTCCCTCTCTTGCTCTTACGCAATGCCTTTCTTCTGAGAATTGCAGAAGATTTTATATAAATAATAAGGTATGTAACACCTATGAATCAGGAAGTTCCACCTTTCACAGATGAAGCTGAAATAGAGCTAACCTGCACCAGACTTACAAATTTTCTGAAGTCATCTTCTCCCAGAAAAGATTACAATAGCTCTAATTCGCTTTGGGAAATTACTGTGTCGTATCTGAACTCTCCTGCAATTTGAAGGCATCTTAATGTAGTAATGTCTAACACGAGAGAGAAAGGGACTGTTATTTTTTCCTGAATTGGATTTCTGTGACATGTGTCATTACATGTTCAAAACAAGTAAATGCTGATGCCACGGAGGTATCAGTCATGACTCTGTACCTGCAGGCAAGCTCCATTTCACACTTGAAGAAAATTACTTAAAATCCTGCTATGCTTAAACACATCATACGCACTCCAACCTGAATGACCAACACAAAGCGAGCTCTCTAAGTTTAAACACAAATTCACTGATTTATGAGTGAATACATCCCTACCAAACAAGAAAAATCTGATTCCTCAGAGCATTGCCATCAGCCCCAGCATGATTCCGAATGATTTCTGGCACCAGCAGGAAGCAGGCTCTCCCCATCCTGCCGCAGCCCATTTAAGGTTTAAGCACATGTTTCATGAAGAAGCAAGGTGGTAGCGAAGCTCAGAGCAACTGTTTCTAATTCTTGCGATGAGACAGACGACAAGTAAAACCAGTCCGCAGGAGCCCATTGTGACAGAGATAAACTTTCCTCTCCACCTAATTCGCGCACGGCGATCCTATTAAGAAGTGGAGCAACACAGAGAAGGGGCTCACATCAAAAGTTTTCACTGATAAATCACTTCTTTCCAGCCACCACTGCTCTGTAAAGATCCTACAGCTGGTGACAGGATGCAGAATTTGTGCTCGTAAAACTCCCTGCAGTGCTGTCACCTCCGTTACAGCGCGGAAAAGAGTATCCTTAGCTGGATAACTACGACCTGACCATACACAGAGCTTTTAACTGTACAAGCAGAGGGACTGGCTCTTTGCTTCTGTTTTGGGCTTTTTTTGCGTTTTGTTTTTTTTTTCTTTTTGGTGATATTCATCTCCGTACTACCCTTCCGAGGCAATAAATCCATTACAAAATAAAGGCATTTTCACCAACTCAGCCACTCTGCCAAAAAAAAGAGAAAATCTTAATTAGCCAGTATTTTCGGGCTGTTTTGTTATAACCAGCAGAATGGTGAATCTGCCCCCAGCTGTTAATAATTAAAAAGTCATTCAAGGCTGCATATCTTCAAAGGATTAAGAATAATTATGCAACAGAACTGTTATGGGGTATGCTCACTTAATATAGCTCAAAGAAACGAGATAAGAGTTACTTACTGAAGCTGTACATATAAGGTTGCCTTGCAACAAAGGTATGTGTGTGCAAGAGGGGAATACAACTCAGAAAATTTTCTCCAAATATTCTTTAGTGGAATCTGCAGCTTCTTACATAACCTTGGAAACATACAGTGATGCAGATAAGGCGGTATTAAATGGATCACTGCTGCCTCTGGAAAGGAAGATAAGTTAGCTTTTGGTGCTTAGATATTCACTTGCTGACAGCTGTTCTTCTTTCTGACAAACTTCCTCTGCCAAGCGAAGATTATTGGGATTGACAAATGTGTGCTTTGGAATAAACAAGATCTTTTCTCTGATAAGGTGTTGGAAATGGATGCTTAAGATACAGATAACAGTATAGTCTGTCAGGCATATTATATAGCTTCAGGGGGTCTCAGGGAAAAGGTACTAAGCCACACAAACAGCTACATATGCCCGACAGTGTTTATGAATCCATACTATTCCAAAAGATACCAAGAGAAGGAAATCTTTCCCTCACTCACCACAACTCTGACAAGAAAAAGACAATTCTGCTTCCTATCCTGTGGCAGGGTGCGGACAAAAGAGCAGAATGAGGAGACGAGATGGTTAGGCTGGTGTAGCTGAAACGGTAAACTGGAGAAATTCACACAAAGCAATGCTCAGACCTAACGAAAGTACAAGGTAGTTTAATTCCTTAAAAAAATACATACCCCTTTGGGATCACTAACTGCTCTGTAACCAACACCAGCTGCACGTGGCATATCAGGGCTGCCAGCATTCATGCAACCACTATCAATCAACAACCTTGCTGCCACATCCATCACTGGAGATGGGGAAAAAGATACAGATGGTCCCAAATTCTTCAGTGCCACTTTGTTAGCCACCAGTGCTAAGGCTGCTGCTCTAAATATAGCCTGTGCTTTATCTGCAGGCCTAAAGGGTGGGTGCCCTCTTCTCTTTAGCTTTACCATCTCCTAATTCAGGCCCGGATGCTTCACTGGTGAGGCAGTGGATTAAAGTAAACACCACAAAAGCACAAACATTTTAAGACTTGTCTAAGCTTTAGTATTTTTTTTAAATGCATGCACAGAAGCCGAAGTTATCTGTAACAGCTGTCACTGATTGCAGTTGCAGCCGCACATGAGCGATAATCTAACGCCCTAAAGTTCTGGTGCTGGAATATATTTTTTTTGTTTCCCAGGAGATGTTCTTCAGCAAAATAATCCCAAACCAAACACAGTGCATAAATGCATATTTACATGTGTATGCGGACAAGCACTTGAGAATGACAGTTCCTTATAAATTTATCCATAAATTACCACTAGTCATTTTCAGATGTGATGCAATTTAGCACATCTGTACAGGCTGCAGGGATCCTTGAACTCGGAATGTCTCCTTTTTATTGCCAAAAGAGACATTTAATTGCAAAGAGGTGTCAAATCTTTGTCAAACTTTGCTGTTGCATACACACCACCATTCACCACTTCAAATTCAAAGTTTGCTGACATTATGTCGGTACATATTAATGTTGACATCAGCCAAGCCCTGCACTTTTCTTTTACCTGGAGTAATGGATAGCTTGATGTCCTGCAATATTAAAATAGAAGTCAGTTGTATGTTTCATCTCATCAGTATGTCCAGAGACTTCAATCCAGTGTGCTATTGGGAGGCAGTAAACTCCATCTACTATATTGCTCTGGTCATAAACACAACTTCGATCATGATGAGGCCCATTACCTAGAACAGAAGAAAGTACAATTGCGGGCTACGTATTTGGAAAATCTTCCAAAAGATTCGCAGGAGCTGTGACCTGAGTATTTAAGGCCAGGAGTGGTGTTTGCTGCCTGTTCAAACCGCATTTCTCATAACACATTATTAACATCTGAAATAGTTTTAACAGCAGTGCTCCCACAAAGCAAAAGTTCAGCATTAAAATCAACTTTTGCAACTTCTTTAAAAAAAAAAAATTAAACCTCTATAAGACTCTCAAATCATCGACCACGGCACTTCAAATGTCAATAATAATTAATTTCATTTAAGTTCGTCATCTGATGTCTGATAATATGTGACCTCAGCGTTTAAGGTTTCTGCTGTGTTACCTCCCTCTGGGAGGTCCAGCTTGCTGTGGGCCAAGGTCTAGCTCTGACACGGCAGAGCCACCGTGCCTCAGGCTTACTTCTAAGGAAATTCCCAAGCTACAAGAAAGACCTCAGAGAACTCGCAGAGTAGGGCCGTGCAAGATCGTAAAGGTAAAACCACAAACACAGGTAGGACTGGTGACACTGGAGTTGTTACCAGCTTAAGGATTCAAGAGGAAAAACACCAATGTGGAAAGGCATCAAATCCCAAAGAAGAAAAGGAAGCAGGTGGCAGACAGCAACCCTGCAGGCATGAAGACCTGTTTAAGAGAGAAGCGACGGGTGGTCCTCCTCCACCTCATTCACAGCTGCGTGGCGAGCAAAGACTCTTCAGGTGTCCTGCCAGGGACAGGACGCACGCCGACACCTAGCCTAGGAGTTCATTAAATCCTACCTGTCTTCTAAGTTTGCTAACCGATAAACAATTGCTTTGTACTCTTCAGATGCACGTCCCACTTACAAGGTCTGCTCATACACAGTAAAGTTGCCCAAAGTGACCCAGAGAGACACAGCCACAGCTGCAACACCAAGCGATCACGATTACCTGAAATGGCTTTGTCTGAAGTAAGAAATTTTTCTTACACTTTTCCTTTACTTAACATCCATTAGCTGTTCTTCTCTTACAGCAATAGTGTGAGCTTTAGTACAGAAAACCGATTTTTAATACCATGCCAGAGTAAGCAATTTGAATTGAACCGGGTCATGTCATCAATCAAAAGGTTATCTTAGCCTCTCAAAATTCAGTGCATGTATATTTTCCCACCGCCCATCATTTTTACATACTTATTATAATACTAATTGCCACATAGGAATTACTGGGCAGATTAGAAGTGACCTAGTCTATGGCTTGCTTTTAATGTAAACTTGTTACAGTTATACATTATTAATGATATTAGAACTTCTCTGAGTAAAATCATGCCTGAAGGAATATCCGCAATTTCACACCACACATAAATGCACGACCAGCTTCCAAGCACCACATTTAGGGAAATTTGCTAGAGCAAGAGCATCTGGGGAGATGTATTAATGCAATGATAAAAGAATAACGCTAACATTGAATATTAAAGCTCAATCTCCTGATTTCCAGATGACAAGCAGCACAGTTTATCATAACTTTGAAATATTATTTACCAAAAAGAAAAGGAAAATACTATGCAGAAAACTATTTTCTCTTTCTATATTGGCAAACCATCAGGCATCAAATGCAATGGTAGGACACAGATATTGATAAACAGGGAGAGCAACATCACTATACAGCCCCTGAAGCTACAAATCTTACCACTATACTTTTATCTCACATTTCTAATTGTTTACACATTCTAACCACTTTCAAACAATATTTGAAGATAGTGGTATACATCAACAAATACAAGAGAGTAACAGAACCTATGGATGTTTATGACACTTAATTGACTTCTCATATTCAGCAAAATCTCCACAATCACTCATCTTGCCTTCCCCCTTTTACTCTCTAGCAACTCTCTGTAGCGATGCACATCACCATGGTCCTGCCTTGCCATCACAAGGCTGAGTCTGACCCTGACCCCTATGCCTTCACGGGCTGATGTCCAGTCCCAGCTGCAGCCCCGTGCCCAGGGAGGTGCCCAACGTCCGGGGCTGGGGATGCCCCAGTGCCCCTGGCTGCCTGCGTCTGGCTGCCAGCCCTGGGGCCAGGGGGTTCCTGAAGCCCCCAGTCCCCAGGAAACCACCAGCCCTCACTGCACCCTGGCAGTTTTGAACCACGTTCTCAGGATCTCTGGCTCTTTTGCTATTCCCAGCCCTGTTTTTCCTTGCACACAGGCGCCCTTGTACCCACTCTTGCTCCCTCAAGGACTGCCCCTTCCAGTGCTCACAGTTGTTCCTCCTCTCACACCAGGGTTTCTGCACGAATTTTTGCAACCACAATCTATGACATCTCTCTCCTGCTTAATTTCTTCTTTCCTCGAGGTGCTAGTCAGACAACAAAGCTTCCCTCTTCTTCACAATCTCAGTTGCACACCTCCTGCTTTACCATTTCCAACTGCTGCTGCTTTAGGTGCATGTCTTTCCGTCATTCTCCAGTTTTACCGTTTGTCCTCTTCTCCAGCTTTAATTCTTGGCTCTTTTTTGCCTTCCTTCTCTATCATCTGTCCTCTTAAACGGCAGCAACCTCCTTGCCTTGTAACCTTTTCACCTTCACCATCATGCATTCCCTTACCCAGCCTACAACCACATATGAAAGTGGAGCTAAGAGTAAATTGCCACGAGACGTTTGTTTCACTTTTTCCCCTCAGACAGGTTTTGTCAAATCTCATTCTGACTAGCTTCCTTCTCTAATTGTTATTTATTGCTGTTGATTTTTCTGCACCACTCAACCCCACCTTCCCGCTGTGGCCTACAGTCAAACCAGAAGCTCAAAAGGTATGTTTCCATTTGACTGTAATGCTCAGGTAAACAGTAACAGCTTGCATTCATAACATTTTTCATGAGAATTGCACAGCTCTACTATTCCTTATATGATTTATTGATCTATGAATTAACAACCCACTTACTAAAATGTGTCTGTGCAACAGACTGTATATGAATACACATTCAACATATATATTCAAGCGCATATATACATTCATGTATTTGTTGAATATATATTCAACTAACACAGTGATATAATTTCCGACAGGAAGGGGAGAGTGCTAGCATCTCCAACAAACACTGATTTAGAGAACAGTATGATCACACTGAACTGAGTTTGGGAAGTTGAATTCTCCATTCCCCTTGCAGGAGTTATGAAAGAAGGCAATTACCGCAAACAATGAGGATCTCGCTACTCAGGCAATATCCAAACGATGCACAAGTGCTTCTCGCCACAGTTTGCTTCACGAGACACGTTTAACAAATAAGTTTCAAAAAAACAGAAAATTGTTGTATCAGTTCACATCATGCTTCTGCTATGCCAGCACAGTTTGCCACAAGAAACCCATAATATTTTGTATGCCATCAAACAAGAATGTAGGGAAATAGTTTCAGAAGCAGAGTCAAGTGACAAGTTTGGAGGAGTAACGTAGAACTCATCAATAATTTAGAGCTACTATAAAAGAGCTAAAGGTTGAATTCTCTCAACTTTTATCTTCCAGAGTCATTTAATACAAAAATAAAAGTCGGCCAATGAAACCAGCTTTCATTCAAGGTAACTGATCATAAACCGTGTTTTAAATAGAAAACAACTAGCATCACTTACATGTTTGAAGAATGTATACAACTAGGAGAATGGGCACAGCTTGGGTGATTGACAGAAATCATTACATGGATAACCCTCAGTTCCTCCTGTTCCATCCCCATCCTTTTAAACCTTTCCTCATGAGTTTCCTCTGTCTGAGGCAAGGTGCATCAACCTCATGGTGTCAGGTGCATCCAGGCAAAGCATGCCTTAGTCTCATCTTAGCCCCTTTAGCTCTACTGATGGAGCAGACTCCTTGCCTCTCATCCATGGTACTGTCAGACTCGGACTCAGAAGAGCCAGCCCAAGACTTCTCACAGGCACTGGAAGAGCTCATACCAAGAGCAAAATTGCCTTCAGAGGCAGGATAAAAATCTGGCACACCAAGCAAAACATTTACTCTCCCCTCCCTCACCACAACAGGCCAAGCAAAGTCCTCTCTGGATTTGGATCCCTGAGCACAGAGACTTGCCCATGCCCAGGACAGAGAGCTGGGCAGGGTGTTAGCCACTGGCAGCCCCCAACAGCACCACAGATCAAAGACTACCTTCCTCTCTCTCTCTCTCTCATCCAGGGCTGTTGGTGTGGGCAGTTAGTTTGGGAGGAAACAGAGCGCTTGACGAAGGCAGTGGGACCAAGCTCAGCAGAGTTCGACACTTCTCAGTGCGTAAGAAATGTGTTGCTGACCTTTCTAATTTCTTACCTGCTGCTTAGGCACCAGAGAGAAAAGACTGTGGCCAGTGCAGACAGAAGTGCTGTGGGAACGCCTGTACGCAGAGTCTGGGCATGCCTGCTCACGTCTGAAGACACTCATACCCACACCAACTTCCTACTCCACTTAAACCTTCAGTTTGTCCTACCCCAAGGTCCCCGTTATCTGCTTTATCTGAAAGGCCACCGCACCTTCGGATTTTCTAAGTGACTTTGCTATGAAGTCAGCCACAGCAGCCCTTCCCCTCAGAAACTATGCTCAGCTTGATTGCTTACTTCTCAGACGCACAAAGCATTTCATTAATTAAGGTACCAAAACTGAAGGCCTAGTGCTGAAGTTTAGTTTCTGTACCTGAAGCTTGGAAAGGCCTCACCGATAAGCTGGGAAGGCTGACCGTGCTGAGCAACCCCCTCCATCAGGGTGCCTCTACACCACCGCCCCACATCGCACAGAGAAGGTCCAGGGTTTAATTTGCTGCAATCCAACATGCTTCCAGGACCACAAGTGCACGTCACATCTTTACCAGCAACAGTGTGCACCGCCGGCTGGTCCCTTGCACACACCTTTCACGCAGAGACTGGACAGCCGGAGGACTTCGCATCCCTATTACGAGCTGAGTGCTGTAGACGTCACTCCATTAGGAGGGGACCAGCCTGAGGCACACCAGTGCTGAGCGAGAGGGCATACTGCAGCATCCCTAGGAGAGCTGCAGGACAAATTCCCACCAAAAGGAAGACTTCAGTGCACAAATTGTTCACTTAAATACATCTTTCCCCTCACTCTGACTGGTCTCCCCAGGCTTACCCAAACCTATACGAAGACTTCAAGGTATTTTGAATAAACCCCCCATGACTCCACTGGCGTCCACAGCGGGAATTCACCACAACTCCCATTTAAGCGCCCCGCTCAGGCACAGTGGCTGCGTGCCTCCCTGCCCGTGGCTATGAGACAAGAGCACCAGTCTCAGAACTCACACGTTGCTCGCAGCACACAACACCGGACCACCGGATAGGCTTCCAGGTACTTTCAACATGAAATAAACAATTATTTGGGTGAATTTTTTTTTTTTTATAGTCAAGAAAACATTGTGCAGCCTCAAAGATTTGAGGGGATTTTAATAGCCTTTCAACTTTTCTGTTCCTAGAGCCAGTAGTAAAGCAAAGAAAATCACATCTGTTTTCCATTCACCTGTTCATCTCTGCAGAAAAGAAAACAAGCACAAACACCCTTTGAGAAAGAGCAATATACAAAAGTAAACACATGTTTTTACAGCCCCAAACACTTCTAAATTAATATTTTTCCTAATCTGGTTTTAATTCATATTGTTCCAAGTGGTAAAATATTGGTTTAATTCTTTATTTTTGGGAGGCAAATACACAATTGTTTGAAAACATGTAAAATTCAACCACAAAAAAGGGGTAAGTTAAATATCTGAACGGTACTGGTCCTCCTGTTAATTCATCATGTGGGCTTTCCTAATTAAAGAACAAAAGGAATTTGGAAGAATTTATTAGAAGACACAGGTCCTAGTTTAACCGATACGGTAGCACTCTTCCTTCAATAAGGTCCAGAATGATTTTATCTAAATTCTGTCTTTGTGACTCCTGACAGCAAAAATACTTTCCTGAAAGACAAACGCAAAAATAAGCTTCTAGGCACTAAAGTTTCTCATTCTTCTGCAACCCACCTGTTGCTCTCTGCACTGTGGATGGTTGCGCAGTGGAATCCACGGCTGTAGGTAGGGAACTGCTGGAGAACAAAGCCACCAGCAGCCCCGCTTACAGCTCAACCCTGAGAGCTTTCAAAATCCGCACGACGGCACGTATGCCTCCCAGTTTAATGCACATAAAGGATGACCAAAGTGGCATACGAAGGAAGCTGGCTGTACAAATAACCAAACAAAAGATTAAAAACAAAGATCTCCACATAACTGATAAACGGCACTGGCAAAAGACAGACACACGAATGAAACAAAGGAAAAAGAGATGAAGATACAGTAAGAAAAAGATGTCCAAAGATCAAGGACTGGAAGAAGATAAGCAGGGGCCAGAAGAGGATCTTCTGAAATTTGATCTAATCACATACAGTAATAGAATACAAAGAGAAACCTTCAGTTACTATTTTATCATGGCTGCACTGAAGAGATGAAAAAAGTATAATCTAACAGTCTGCCAACAGCACAGACTCATCTTGACACAGAGGACAACTGCACACAGATTGCATAATGTTCTGGAATAGTCACACTGGTGAAATTATCAGCTTGATCTTAAAAGATAATGAGCAAAATCTGGGTCAATGAAATCTCTCAGCACCATTAAGCATAGTGATCAAAAAACAATGAATGAACAAAAAAAAAGAAGATTGCCTCTTCTGTTGTCTCTGCAGAGCTCTTTGCAGCAAAACCACTTAGTGTACTGCTCACCCACAGCTCTCCCAGCTACCGGCTCGTTGCACACTTCACTGGAAGTTTTAATTTTTTTCTGGTTTTGTCTCTGTGAGAGAAGGTATGTAGAAACTCCAGGGCACAGCAGCGGCTGTAGAGCGTATCTCATCCCCGCCTTAGCCAGACCCTGCACCCCAGGCCCTAAACCCCAGCAAGGCCAGGGCGTTTCTCAGGTCACTGCTACCTTTGAAAAACCACAGGGCTACTTAGATGACCTTAGATACGCACATTAGTTTCAACGGCAACTAACAAATCCAAACAGCAAGCAGCCAGGCAATTTTCAGATCACCTACTGAGAAATCAGTCAGAGCAACGACTTAGTTTTTTAATCCTTGTCATAAATTTTGCATGAAACAGCAGACTTGACACATCAAGTCAAAATTTTAAGTATGTCTAAATAGTATAAGTAATTACATTTTAAATATTAATTGAGGTCCTTTAACAAGGTAAATGCACATCTTGAGTTCATGCTTAGAAATTCCCCTGGAAGAGTTTAATAACAAAATAAGCAGTATCAACACTCTGGGGGCAGCAAAATGGAGAGGAGTTGAGGAATAGAAGATTTTTAAAGAAGAACAGTATTAGAACAGGAACTAAAGGAAACTCATAAATGGAAAAAAAGTATCTGAAATGAAGGACTGAAAAGATTAAGTATTTGCTATCTTCCTTACCTTTCATACCAACATTACAACGAAGAAAACCCTCGAGTCCTATTTTGGACGCAATTCTGTTTTCTGAATGTGCTACTGCACCGCGTCATTACCAGACATGACTCTAACTGGACTTCCATCACTACACTCACAATATTCAAATTTACTTACCCTTTACATCAGATTCTGTTATTAAAGTCTCCCTGCCACCTAACTGTCTGAATGAAATTCCATCTCTGATGTCTTGAAATAGGATCTATTTCAATCCCACCAAGGTTGAATTGCTATCAATTGTTAAAAAGGGGAGGCTGAAATCCCCTTGCTGGAACTGAGCTAGGTCAGATATTTTGACAGTTTGAGTCTGCCACAGGCCCTTGGATGGGAGTCCCACCTTTCCAAAGTCTCAGCAAAGCCCCTGAATAGCTGCTCTTTGTTGTTGCACCTCTGACAAACAGCGCCAAATAACACATTTTAATACTCTATGTCACGTACTAACCCTTACTCGTATGCTCATAAAAATACACTTACTCTGCTTTTTAATGGTACTTTTTCTGCTGTCAGTACTGTCTTCCTTTTAGATTACGAAAACAGTAGGTGGATTTCTTGTATTACTTAAATATTTAATACTACTGTAAGACAAAGTTGTTAATTTGCTACACCTAGTTCACTAATGCCTTCTTCATGACTGGTTTAATTTTCAGAAATGTTTCCTTTCATTTGCCAGCCCAAAAGAGGTATCAAAAAAGCAGAAGACCATTTGTATCAAACACCACACTTCTTATTAGCAAATAAGTTAATTACTATTAACATAAAATAAATATAATATGTAGAAATAATGTTATTATTATAATA
>Ga0181612_153795_pt1 | contig 17388 bp, 8 predicted proteins | sample HoacroProtozoa21_FD_119630 | JGI IMG/M metagenome (GOLD analysis project Ga0181612, IMG submission 119630) | Hoatzin crop microbial communities from Cojedes, Venezuel. Combined Assembly of Gp0051906, Gp0051904, Gp0051908 | reverse complement strand
GTTTAATCTATATTACAGTCATTTGCTTTCTGTTTTAGTAACAATCTCCATGCATGTCTACACTGTAGACATTGAAAGCACAGCATTATATTGCAGAATAATGTTCTGTGAATTAACTACTATGACACCCACAGCCATGGCACTTGTCTTTGGCCTCAAATCTTCCCAAGAATCAGGGTATATCCTTAAGGTAATTACTCCAAGCTAAACTCCATGCTACTTTATGTAACATCCTACTACTACTACGCTGTTGTGACTGCAAACATAAACAAGGTATACTTTATTAGTCACTCGGGTTGAATGGATAAAAGACTGTCAGGCAGATTACATTCAGATAAATGATATTTCCTGTAGCTTTTCAGGACTATGTGAGCTATGCCTTGGATTTAAAAAAAAAAAAAAGTGTTTTTGACAGATAATATTATAATTATAAATTAATGTAAATTTGTATACTTCGGTAATTTGGGAGAACTCACCATTATGAAGAATTATCATGCTTAAAACAAATACACTGTTTGCCATTATATAATTGAAAAGCAACTCAACACTTCTGCTACAGAATTTTATATTCTGAATTGCTTATAATTGTGACTGCAAATAGTCTTATAATGCATCTTTGGTGGCATGCCTCTATCTGCAGCAAACAACGGCCACAAACCACAGATAACTGCGCAAAAGGTGTTTGTACCAACACAATGGGTATGGAAATCTTTTGCCAGAACTGGCAGGTCTACTGGAAAGTCACATTAGCTGTTGTACTTCAGGATTACAGATTTATATTTTGAATTTCACAGTACACCTTTTGGCTCCATTCATGGACTGCGGATCTCATACTATGTAGCCTGTATAATAGCTGTGAATCAAACAGACCAAGAAATAAGAAGGAAAGGTGGCTAAAGAGAAAGACAATTTTTAATTAAAGAGAGAGGCAGCCATTTTGGCACCGTTATGTATTGCAGTAAGAACCATGGTGAGAATCACTGTCTGTTTTTGTTCTCACACTGACTGACTCCTCCTATGATCTCAGAAATATTAATTAAGGCCTAATTCTCTCAACTTCCATCACAGTGATTAATTCTTTACTCAGTGAGTAATCCCATACATATTAGAAAGCTGGGAAACATGCTGAATCTTTCACGAATAGCAGAAGGCTGAAACCACTCAAAAAATGATCCTTTTCAGTATGAAATATATCTCACTGACTTCTCTCTAATCACCAGAAATGCTCTGTGTACATAACTGTAATGGCAGTTGAAAGAACTAGTTATTTTTTTTGCCGGATGGCTTCAAAATATGCTACATCTGTCCAGTAGAGCCAATATCGGCCTTGGAGTTTTGTAAATTGTATCATCCTACAGCTTACATGACTGCAGAGCATAATATATGCCAGGGAGTTGTCAAATTTGGTAGCCTGATAGAGGCAAGGGTATTGCAGCAGCCCAATGTGTCCAGGTCCAACCAGTAGTGAGAGTGGGCACGTATTCCCTGTAGGCACATGCACACAGAACAAAGATACACCCTACATTATATACACAGCTGGCCACACAGGTCAACACAGACAGAAACATTCATCACTCAGACACAAAAAGCACCAAAAGCATCATCCTGTTCCCCCTTTGGCTATCCAGATGTGTGTGTGCACAAGTGTATACATATATATGTGTGTATCTTTGTATACACATACATAACATATATGGTGCATCCCTCCGGCAGCTGAGCTCACCCAGTCTGCCCTTGGATCCCAGTCTCTCCAGCTTCTAGCTCCTGAACACACAAGCCCCCTAGCTACCGCACTCCAGTTGCTGGTACAGACCATTGCAGACACACACAAAGAAACACATGCAAACCAATATCCCAGTCAAATCACAGACCCTATGATCCATCCTGCAGCTCTCTGGGACTTCCCTAGTCCCTCTTACAGCCAGCTTCTGCAGTGGTCTCACCCCTAGAGACACACACACATGCCTGGCTCCCAGGCCACTTCACCAACTCAACTGGCTCATCTGGCTCGATATTCACTAGCGATCACCCTCCCTCCCCAACACTTTCCCCACTTGTTTGTATCATGGACACATGAGCCTCTGACCTCTGATCTGTCTCCAGTTGCTGGCACTCAGAATCTCATACACACACGTGCACACAGAGGAGAGATCCCCTCACCCAGGAAAGAGTTAGTAGGGAATTTAACAAGAAAGTAAGACAGACTGTGTTAATCAGGTGCAGGGCATGGCTGAAAACTGTACAGACCAGCAAACCATTTACATGCAAATGTCCCTTTTTGTCCTCTTTCTGCTCTGTTTTCCCATGCTTTTTCCTCCCCAAATCACTACGTCTATCCCTCTGTCCCTTTCCCTGCCTTTGGTTCCTCATCTAAATATCCCACAATAGGTGTTCTGTAATCCCAAATGCTCTTCTCTTACATCCCATAATGTGTTGTAAACCCTCTAGGTAGGAACTCATTCTCATTATGTAAAATTATCAGAAAGAAGTTCCCTTTGACTCATGGGATGGGAGTCACATCTGCACCATGGGCTGAGGTTGTCCTGGGACAGCCCTGGGAGTGGCCTGTACAGAATGTCCCTTTCTCTGGGTCTTTAACTTGTCATTGTGCTCCTGTGCTTCTCTTGAGCTTGTGCAGAAGGGCCTGTGATGGGCTGATGACTCCCATGGTGGGTCTGAGTGTAGCCCAGCTACTCTCTCTCCTGCCTTTGTTCCTCTAGGCTCCCTTGTGTGTGTGTGGAGATGAGCTTTTTAGCAGACAACCTAAAAATTGGTTTTTGAACATCATGTGTTTCTCTATCTGTGGCACCTGTTCTTTAACACTGAGGAATTACAGGCTGAAAAGACTGTGGGAAAAAAAAAAAGGACAAAAAAGATAGAGATTACATAAGTGTGTGAGAAATGCGAACTGTAAATGTAACCGAGGAACCTTGAGAAGTATAGCATACAAGTTAGAGTAGCATTGGACAACTCAAACTTTTGTATTTAGCATTTATATAGTCAATAACCTCAATTGACATTGACCTTGGGAGCAAAATGGGGCAATATTTTCACTTGGGTGAACTGTTATAGGAAAGTTTCTCTAGTGTATTAGGCACAAACATGCATTCCATCAACATCAAGTACGTGCTATCTTTTTCATCAATTTTCTTTTATTTTGTGCTAACATTGTTAGTGTGGTCAGTACAAGGAAAAAAAATTGCTTCCATTGAGAGCTAAATTCATCTCTGGCATAATACTATTGAAATCCACTGAGTTTGCTGTATTTTTTCTTTGCGGGCAGCTCTGGACATCTATTTTACTGGTAACAGACTAGACCATATCACTAAAACAAAGGTTACTTTATTGTTATTCTGTTTAGATTGTAAGATTAAGTGCTTTTCAATTTTGAGGAGTGAATCTACCATTTGAAAGCTTCTAAGTGCAGTCTGAAATGTTCTAAATGAAATGTAACTAATATACATATCCAGATGATCTGCCTATGAGAAGGAGCACTGATGGAATATCTTAGCATACACAACTTCTACTGTCAAAACAACAGACTGACAGTAGCAGAACTCATCATCCAAACAGCCACAAAGGTTTGTTAATGAAAGTTAAGAGAGACCAGCCAAACCAGAAAGACGGTGGCTGTGTTGCAGATTACAGAGCAACTAGATTTTGTCAGCCTGCTCTACCAGGAAGGACAGAAGTTTGTTTTGAGTCCAGTGCTAGAATTTATTTCTAGAATACATTGAAATTGCAACCAGACATTTTGATTGCTCTAGATTTCTTTTCAAGTTTCTACTTCATTCCAGGAAAAAATGTTCATGCCCACAGAAATGAGTTCTCCTGCAGTGCTGGTTCATCTACACTTGGAAATGTCTGAGAAGAAATGACTGTTCCTTTTCTTCTGAAACTTTTCATCTGCTCATAATACTCCTTAAAGCTAGAAGAAAGAAAAAGGAAAACAGTGTTACTAAATTTACTGGAATTAAGGTAAAAATAGATGCTGCTAAAGGGAAGAAAGAAGGGACATGTCTAACTGGAGCAGGTGTCCATGTTTTACTCAGACTGGGTTCACTAACTCCATCCTATCTTGCATATGGACACATGCAACTGACTGTACTCATTTAGTGTGTGTTTACATATTTACCAGTAGCATTTCAGGAAAGCGCCACTCAAAAAAGAAAATAAAAACAGATTAATGTAAAATCAAATGTTTGTACCTTTCAATGTAAAGAGAGAAAAAGAAATACAAAAAATAAAATAGAAAAAAAATGATCTGTGGGGAAATTATATGATCCTAAAATATGTCTATAGCTTTCCAGTGTATACTACTGAATTTAACAAGGAGAAAGCCAATATGTGTAAAATAACACTAACAAATTTGTAGCGATTACATTAATGTTCCAACTTACTTTTCATATTATGTAGATGTCCACAGGCATCAGGAAAAGGCCCTTTCATTGTCTGGATTTATACCTTGAAACTGTCTCCCCCCACAACTGTGAAATAGAATGGTATTCTTTATCTTGATCAGAACGAGCTTTATACTCAAGGGAATATTGTCAGCATCAGTTCTTTTTCTGATTTGAAGACTGATAACTCACCATTTATTTTCTGCAGCAGCTTCAATATCTCCCCAAAAGTAATTATATGCCCTTGCATCTCCAAGAAAACTCTATTATAGGTTTTACTTTAGTGAAGCTAACTCAGAAACAATAAAAAATAGAAACACTAGCTCACTTCAGTGTCCCATAATAAATATGTTATCAGAATTTGAAAACATTCAGGTGGGTTTTAACACTTTGGTTTTTGGATAAGAATAATTTGGGGTGAGGAAAGACAGAAACCATGCAATCCATAGATAACTGTGAAGGACAGAACAAACATAGGACAACTAGCAAACTATCTATTTGGAAATTATAATCATGGAAAATTTAAAATGTAATTATATCTCTTAAGTGAAAAAAAAAAAAATTACAGTACCCTGGTATAGCTCCCTCCTTCAAGGAATCATTACTTTATTTTTGACCTAATTAATTTGACCATGCAAGGTTTCTGTCTCTTCCAAACAACTTCCACATTTCCCATTTTTATGTCTTTCATTGTTGTTTCATGTCCACAATATGTCTACTACTGATCAGATCAGTTTGGTATTACCTAGTGATTTAAATGTCCCAAAGCCAGATACAAGAAGCATTGCGGTCCTGATATCCTTTTCAGGCAGAGTACCTCTAGCATACTAAAATCCTATAGTTCTTTGCCTTGCTATGATGATATGTATTGCTCCTATGCTTTTTATAAACACTAAAGAAAAAAGGAGGAAAAAAAACAGAACAGTCTATCTGTAATTTCCTCTCATATCAGGGAAGTAGAATATTTTGAGAAATATCTGTTTCACAGCCAAAGCTAGCTTTATCAGCCCCCTCTTTAAAACATTTGCCTCCCAGTCTTTATATTTTGTATACTGCTTCTCCAAGATCTTTCTTCTTTTAATCTGTAATCTCTTCCAGAACCCTCTCTACTATTTTTCCTGTCCTTGGTCAGCCTTTCTCTTGTTTTATTCTTGCTCTCTCTTTATCTCTCTGAATTTACTGATCATGAGCATATAGCTGAGGGGGTAAAAAAAAAAGAGGGAGAAGTCTTGCTGTTGCTATTGCCACTGCATGAGAAGAGAATAGAAGAAACAAAGAAACACTACTTTTCCTTCACTTTCCTGATTGCTCTTTTTCCATGCTATTAGGATTTAATATATTCTACTACCATCTATTCAAGCAATACATAGATAAGTGTTGCTCTTTTCAAATTCAGAAAATAAGGACAACAATAAATAAAAAAAAAAAAAACAACTCAGTAGAAGCCTGACAGGATTCAGGTTAAGTATCCACTTCCAGTTTTGAGAAGGCTTGCCAGATATTGGGACTTCCTATTTGCTTAGGTTGTTTCCCAAGGCCAAGTGATCATGCTTACATACACTGCTCCACTCCATCTTTCACATGCTCGTAAAACCTGACAGGAGCTGCAGCAATCAGTGATTTTCAGTTCTTGGGTTCTCACTTCCTAATCAGGTCAGACATGGCAAAAATGTCTCAAGCAGAGAGATTGGCTCCATCAATGAATTATCAGCGAAGGCTCCCAGACCTCACAAACACTGGACTCACCCCAAGTCAGGAGTGTCTAACGGTTGCAGAATAAGTTTCTCTTCTATCTGTCTGTATTTTAACTGTAATAATACAGTCTGTCTCAATTTTTCAACCATTAGGATAGGAAAAATTCCATGGAGATCCTAAAAGGGTCTGTTTACATGCGTCTGCAGCCATACGGTACTAATCCCTCCTTACACTACACTTTTTGCATCTCTGCTTGAGGAAACTGATTAAAATAGTGTGCTGTGATTTATCTGACAAAGGATTTTTGAAGGTGTCTGTGTTATTTGGGAGCATACAAATGCTAGAGAAAATGATTCATATTAACACAACTTAGAAGCTGCAAAAGACTTCTGCTCCTAAAATACAGTGCTTTGAAAAACTCACACGAAACACAGGCATTAAGAAAAGGGGAAGAGGGTTTCATATTTTGTTAAAACAATCTTTGGTAAAAATGAAACTCTGCTCGAGAGACACAGAAAGAACAGAGATGCTTCAGCTGATAACTAATTCCATTGAAATCATTGACATTCTAATAGTAAAAGGATTTTTTTTTCAACTCTTCATTTCTTGCGTTTGCTGTCATTCTGCTCATTAAAGTCTACACAATTCTTTTTTTCTATACCAAAAAATGTGGGGCACTGCAGCAGCAGTCCAAACATTGTTTCTTTAGACAAAAAGCATCATTTCGGCATCACACTGTGCATGCACAGAGCCCTGCACAATTTGGGCACATTCCTTCGCTCAGGCTGCAAAGCACTAGAACAAAAGTGATAAGATTGCTGTGAAAAGCTGTAACTACAAACTGTAAAGAGTTAATCTGGCAAATAAGCTCCGATACTAGCACCTGACATGGGATGGACACAAATTTACAGGACTGCAAACATATTCCTTAGCATAAGGCTTTCAGAGAAAAGCAAAAAATTATAAAAACTCCACGATGGAATTAATTTTGTCTAAATCTTTATGTCTGTGGCAGACTCCAAATAACTTTGCCTTTGGAGCTGCTGTAGAGAAATAGACATTTTAAATATGTGATTTATTACACCCAGAAGCAGACATCCAAGTTGACTCTTTCCAGGTAATCTTTACTTCTTTTTAACTGCTGCAGTGGAATGTGTTACAGATCTTAAAACTGCATAAGATAAATCCCTCTGTCTATTTCCACTCCTGGACATACGGGAGGGCATGGAAAGGAATGTAAAGTATTTGGTCAAATCACTACAAACAGACATTGTTCATTAATACATGCATAAAACTTTTATTATTCCTCATATATCTTAGTTCGGTTAAACTGTAACACTCTTATGTGACTCAAGTAGAGCTACGTAAATTAACTCCAAGAATATTGTAGCAAGAAAGTCCAAGTGAATGAATTGTTGTCTATTTTTCTGCAAAAATGGATATCCTCTTTATTAATTACTTATTATAATGGAGATAAGGTTACTAGAGTACTGCAACACTACTTATTTTAAATTAAATATCTTTGGTACACTATATAATTTATTCTTTGTAAATGTTCTGTGGTTCCTCATTGTGATCAGCATACGGGGAAAAGAATCTCATATTTTCAAACTGCAGTGTCTATAGTCAATATTAAAATACAGAAACATGTTTAGACACATAGATGAATGTGTAACAGGTTTGAACCAATCTTGTTAATACACTGCAGTGCATGCTCCGCATCATAGGAGTAATGGAGGCCTGGTGGCTGTGCAACCCTGACATCTGGACTGTGGTTTTGTCCATCCCTGGATGCATTTTTTACAGATTTCAGTGTTTTTTTAGCTCTCACATGCTAGTATTTAGTAGGAAAAGATACTTCTAAATAGCAAAACTCCCAATGTACCGATAATACTAGAAAAACATGAATATTTTAAGTAAAGCACTGGTCCTAAAACTAAAGCAGTACAAAAAATTCTCTGAAAACAGTTTTATTGCTTTCTTTTCCTATTGCTTTTATGTTGTGGTAAACATCTATTCCAAAGTAGTTAGAAAAAGGAAAAGTTTCAAAACTTATATGAAATATGCTGGAAGATAAAGCAGAGCAAATATAAGAGAAACCTGATTATTCTGAAAATAAATACTGAAATAACAGCAGATACTGCTAACAGGTAAAAACACCAGCTATGCATTTGCCAAGGCAGGGCATCCGAATGGGAGCAAATCTCACATTTTTGGCTCCATTGTCATTAGTCTAGCTCTTTTGTATTTTACTTTCCTTCTGTTTCTTCATGGACTTTTTGCAGAGTATGCTGTGGAACGGTATGCAGTATTTCATGTAAATTAGGTTTTTGCTGATTTGCTGCTGTATGTTGTGTATTTTGTGTATTACCATCATTATGTTTCCATGCTAATATCCTACATATAAAAATTCTATTACTTTTTAAATAAACAGAATAAAGCTTATTAGATAATAGCGGTGTATTTCATCAAGCATATTTAACATGGTTATAAAAAAGAACTGCTGAATTAAAACAAAAGTAAATGTGCTAGTACAAAGGTCGTATACACAAGTAGCATTTTAAACACAGGTATATGCAATTGCTTACAGTTAAAGCCACACTTAAGAGGAGTGGATTGTTAAATCAGCATGCTTTGCTGCAAGAATAATGTTTGCCAGAGAATGCTGGAAGAGAAGGAGAGCTATGGAACATATGGGAGAAGATGCAGCATATTTCACCTTGTTGCCCCATTGCATTGCTTTAGAAGTGGTTAACCACAGAAGATATTAATAAGTAATTGTCTCTGCATGAACAGGAATATAGTTTTGAAAGTATATGGTCTTATTCCTTTCAGATCTTGCCCATGGTTGTTCCTTTTCCCAATATATGTCCCTTCCTTGGTCCACGGATAGTCAGAAAAAGCCTGAAGATACTTGGGTGCAGATTGATTTCATACCAGATGGTAGACAGAGTCAAATTCTCACATCTGGGTGATAGAGCTGTAAGGATATTAACAGAGGAGGAAGGAACTGATCAGGTTTTCAGCACTTATCTTCCTTGCTGGCATCTTTAGAGGTCTTATCTGACCACACTGAAGTAATAGCAATTTCAAAGCTCTTCTGCTTGCACTGTCATTGTATTGGTCATCCGCTATTAAGCTTTCCAGCATCTGTTATCTGTTAGTGGATGGGGTGTTCAGGAGGCTTGGTGAAAGCATATTCGTGTCCTTAGTCAGCTCAGCATTAACCATGCAGTTTCTCAGCTCAAAATGAGAAAAAATCCTAGAATTTAATGTCTGAGCCTTTTGAGATTGCCTTCCATATAAACTAAAGTACACTGTTCCAGGGAAAAAAAGATATTGAGAATCTCAGCTATTATGCACTGGGTGTCTGCTTTCTTGAATACCTATAGAAATTTTATAACCTCCTCTCAGACCTGCCACTGGAATAAACAAGAATTCCCATTCAGAAAGATATGTTTGTCCTTAGTGGCTGAAGCACATTAGCTTCAAGGTCACCAGTTCTCTCCCATCCAGTTCTGTATTAGATGCTCTCTATTTTGATTTTGGAAGTTGACTAGACATAGAGAAGCTAAAGAAAAAGCCTATGCTATGATGGCATTATTTACCAGTGAAATAGGTCAGAGTTTTGATTTTTGTTCTCATGTGTACGAAATTGTTGAGTCCGTTTCATTCAGCCCTCAGACACTGATGAACAAGTTCTAGGGTGTTCCAGGCATTTTCATCACTAAATACAACATTAGAGTCATCTGCGTCTTTCTTGTATATCCCTCCCCCATTCCCAGCCCCACAAAGCACCAAATCTACAAATCATTGTTACGCTTCAAGTAACAGAGAAGCCTTCATCATGGAGCCATTAGACTCTAATTAGTGGTAAGTAATAAGCAATACAGAACCAGGGAATTGTCATATATACTAACCCCCTAAAAAAGTTAAGGGGATGTCATAAAAAATAGTGTCTAACACTGAACAAAAATAGATCCAGTGATACAGAAGAAAACCATGACTTTCAGGAAGAACTTTTGTCTGGTTTTAATTCAAAGAAAAGAAATAATAAATGCATGTTAGATAACATGATAAAAACAAAGACATATCTCAGAGGGGAAAGAAGTAACAGAAAGAAGATATGCCAGTTACTAAATGAAGGAGCTGAAATTAATGCTGAATAAAAAGTGGCCTGGATGATGATTCTTTTTTCTTTTTCTGAAGTAATCTGTCTTCTGCAGGAAAACTGAAAGAGAAATGTTGATATGATTAGGAATACCGTGAAGACATATTACAACAAAGACTGTAGATATGACCACTGGCAGCACTTGGGAAAGACTGACATGTAACCATCAATCCATCTGAAAAGAGTCACGGATCAGACTTCTGAAGGAATCCAGTATTTACAGTTCCCATTTAGGTGCCTGGACATTTAACAGACTATGACCCTATCAAAGCAGTTACATGAATAACCATCTTGACGTTCAGCATACAAGCACCACAATGAGATCAGATGCCTCAGATCACTGAACTCCTCTGAACAGATGAGCACTTAATGTAGGTGAAAAAAATGGGACTTTATCTGTCTTTGAAAATCTGGCTTTTGAAGGATAATTTGAAGTTTATGAATTGTGAATTAATACCCTTGTTAAGCATTTTAACTTTAAAAGAAGATGATGAAGAGACAAAAAAAAATGCATTTAAAATACAATAGTTTCATTTTTTTTAATGTTACAATTTGAAACTTTTATTCTCTCATATGTGGCCAGTAAGTTCTGAAAAAAAATAGTTTTATGGCAGGGATGTCCAAAAGAATGCTGACAGCTGTCCTAATGTTCTTGAATACCACTGACAAGTTAGAAGCCAAAATAAAGAGTTTCAAAGAAAGATGGAAATATCTAAGCAGCTTGAGAAAACCTTAGCAGCACTTGTTAACTCTGATACTACAGAGCCAATGACAGCATTGCATGTCCAAGTCTGTTCAATGCACATATTCAGGACCATAGTTTCTGAACTGTACCAGATCCATCCTTTCATTCATTCTCTTACTCTTAATGCTACATTCAGTCCTTAAGTATACATCACCACCATGCAAGTATGTATACATATACACATACACATGCACATGCACATACACATACACCAACATTTTCATTGCATCTTTTACTCCTAGCTATTGACAAGTACCAGTACTTCTGAAATATTTTTTGCTGCTTGAGAAAGGGTAACAGAATGGATCACTCAGATGTTTCGTTTGTTGTTGACTATCAAACATTTGCAATTATGTATCTGAACATCTCTCCAAAATGGCTGAAGGATCGTAAAAAAATGGTTCCAGTATGCAGAAAACAATTTCAGAGAATTTATTAGCACAGACCTTCACAGCTCGAACATGGCAGCACCATTTCGTTCCTGTTGTTTGCTGTTATCAAGCCAGATCAAAACATAGAGAGAATAAATTCATAACTGTCAGAGCCCATTTAACTAGATACACTCAGGTGTCTCTGGAGGGCTTCTGTCTACAGACTTCAGACCAAAGGTGCTACGTCCTCAACTACTGGGAACAATGAGGTAGTAAACAAAACTGGCACTCAATAATTACCTTAGGCTTATTTTATTCATTTCTGAATATCTCTCTCTGAGAGGACAATGGAATAAAACTCGAAAGAATTAATAAAATACATTTTCAGAAGGATAGATGGATTGATTCCTGAAAGGAGATTAAATAACCACAGTAAAACTAAATAAGTATACAATTGCTGCATTAAACAAAAAATAAGAGGGCATGATTACTGTATTTAGATGATTTCGTATCATTAACACAGATAATTAAAGAATAATATTCCATAGTAAAACAGAGTATGTCTTTAAGAAATAAAGTGGAATTAGGGAAAGGAAAAAAATTTAGAAAAATCTTAAGGACATCTGCTGTTGCAATAAGGTCTATTAACCACTGAAATATTTTTGAATAATAAAACTTCCATTCCTTGCTGATACCAGGTAGACAAAGAAAACGAATACTGAACTGAATATATTAAACTAACTTGAGGATCAGTTCTGCCACACTCTATCATACTGCTGATTTAATAACAGGCAGATGGACTGGATGACTATAGCAAATTTCAGGTGCTTTAACAATTTCCACTTTAGCATTTGGTTATGAGATTATTTAATACTGTGTAGCTGCTCATATACTACAAGAACTTGAAAGACCTTTCTGATATTTGTCTAGAGTTTTACTTTTCTACCATGAAAATCAAGCTGGTTACAGACAATTTTGAACAACATGTCAAGATAATAAAATCTGTAAAAAAAGGTCAGGTCATCTGTTCAATTGTCTTAAATGAAAAAGAAAAAAAGAGAAAAAAAAGAGGAAAAATGGACACGGCTGAGGAGAGCTTGGCTCTGTCCTCTTTGCTGCCTCACTTCAGTAATTTAAATATATTAATAAGATATCCCTGAGCCTTTTCTTCTCTAGGCTGAACAGTACAACTCTCTCAGCCTTTTCTCATAGGGAAGATGCTGCAGATACTTAATGATCTTTGTAGTCCTTTGCTGGACTCTCTCCAGTATGTCCATGTCTGTATTGTTTTTCAGAAATGGTCTGCTTCTGCAAGTGAGTTTGTATCTTTGAAAGAGCTCATATCTACAATGATACATAAAAAAAAGAAAAAGGGAACTCGTAGGTGAAGAGATCTTTCGAAAACAGGGTCCCAATTGGTACTGAAAGACTACAACTCATCTATTTTGTTCTAGAACATATTTCCTGCCTTTTTTGGTGTTTAATTGTTATTGTTGTTTTTCCCCACCTCCCCCTCCCCAGTCTGTACTAGTGCAGAAAAAAGTATAAGTGGTCTCTATATTTGTAAAAAATCACTTCTGTAAACATATTTAATGTCATGATTTGATTAATGTTTTCATATTTTCTTTTTTATTTGGGAAGCTAGTTCAGCAAGAAAGAGAGAAAATGGATCAATCTGTGAATTTGTCAGATCACCCAAGTAAAGGATCATCTGTTGTTCTATTGTTCCTGAAGGATATTGTGGTTTTGATCAGTGTTGTCTCAGCTTTTCATTTATTCTGGCAGCACATGATTGCTTTATGTCTGTGCTTGTTCACATGATTGACACTTTCACATGCTCCCTACATTGTTCTTATCTCAGCCATGAGGCAAACCTAGTGGCAAACATTTTTCTTGATCTGTTTGCTTTTAATTTCAGAGAGTAAAAGCAATAAATACTAATAACAACACAATACCTTTATAGATAAAATAAATACTTCTTCCCAAGTAAACATTACAGAAAACAAAAAAAATAATTCACTACAAATGCTATGCAATTGTTTACAAGGCACAATTAGAAAAGTGCAGTTTAATGTGCCTTTGTAATTATGACTAGTCTGCATGTTGTGCAGTGCAATCACATGGAATTACAACATAAACTAAAAAAGCATCAACATGATTGAAGGCCAGTGAAGACAGAAAGAAGGATTCATTTTTTAATTTGTTTGCTTGTTATCAGAATATAAATTTTGAACAGACATACTGCACGACTATAAAAGACAATATAGCTTCTTTCCAAGCTTTTAAATGTCTCCTATTTTGTACCTGTAAGATAATTATAGTCTTAGACATCAGAATTTATTTTGTCTCATATGTAAATTAATAAATAGAAAAAATGAAGTGGACTTCTGTATTATTGCCACCTTTTATTTTTAACTTATATGTTTTACTGCAATGAAGGTAACACTATTTTTGTTAACCTTTCTATTACGTTCATTACTATTGTCAGTTTGGCGCTTTGAAACATATACCTCTTCTTACCGCTAGATGGAACTGAAAAACCTTGTAATTTCTCTTTTTTTCTCTTACAAAGATGCGTACCGATTTCTTCAGAATAAAAGCTTGGAAACAGTCCAGAACTGGTACTTACTAAGTTAGGGAAGGGTATCTGAAGAACAGTAATTGTTACTTGGTGTAGCACTGTCTTTATTGGTTGCAACTCTAACTGCCAAAGAAGATATTTAAAACAGATTATAAATGTTATACCTTCATAGCAATGAAGGTAAAAATAAAACCAAACAAAACAAACTAGCAAAATACCCCCGATCATTACAGTTTTCAAACTGCAATAGCTCAAACTAGAAGTCAATATTAATTGATTTTTTAGGAGATACTTTGGAGATAAATCAAGCCAGAACTATATTAATTTTCAATATATCTGACATTTCACTGTAGAAAGACACGTTTAAAATATGTTTTTTCCATTTACTGTATTTATTTTTTTCTGTTTATACGGTGGGTTTATTTCTTTACATATCTTAGAGAAACAAATATTTGCTCTTCTTCTGAAAAGATATAAACATGCAAAACCTTGAGTTTCATGATGTATTCAAATGAAAAAATGTATACTGTATTATGTTTGTTGCTTTTGGTTTGAAGATCTATCACTTATTCTTTTCCTGAAAGTTTATTAGTGTAGCAGGACGATATCAATAGATGGATATAGCAGTTCCTGCACTCAGTTCATCTGCATTTAAATGAGGTGTAAAAATATTCTTCATGTCCAGCAAAAATCACTATTTTCAAAAATTTTTATTAGCATAATTTGTTTTGTATCCCTCTGTTCATGTGAATGGCTTCAGCCTATGCAGACTATGCCTTTTTTAGACTGCACTGAAATATTTATTCTAATTAGAAACACTCCTTTCTCTCCTGACTAGTGGCTGACCTGTCAGACTTTCTGTTAAAAATTTCAAAGAAGTATTTTCTTCCCTGTCCTGTGATGCATTATTCTATAAGTATATTTTTAATACAAAGCACAGCTGCAATAAATGCTCAAGAAATGAAGGGTTTTCAGCATTGTTGTACAATTTCCAGGAACCTGAGAGCTGCTGACTATCAACTTGATACCTGGAAGCTGAATCTTATGAAGATCAAGTAAATTATTTTGGGTGGTGTTTTCTTTGGTGTTTTTTATATTTCTTTGCTGTTTGTCTTTAAAGAAGTTTTATTTGGAATTTTAAAATGAGCATATTAAACACCAAATGATCCATACACACACATTTCAGACTATACATGCAGGTTTCCAGTTTGGCCTATCTGTAAAATAAAAGAAAAACCAGCAGAAGGTACCAGTGAATTACATGTAACAAAGCTTCTTGATATTTCTCATATTTATTTCACTGAAAAATGTTAACAGTTGTGGGGTTTATTTCCCTTTATCTCTGTTGTTATCAGATTTTCTTATTCAATTCCTTGACCTTCTCCTTGATCTTTCTTTGGCATAATGGTCTCTCTAATACTCTCTGAAATTCTTCCTTTTCTGCAGCCTCCACCTAAATCTCTGGTCTTCCAGAAATCTATAACATCCCTGGTGTTATGAATATCTATACAGAAGGGAAAAACACTGTGGTAATGAAGTGCTACGAACGCAAAACTGTGACATATTATAGTCATAGGAACAACAAAAAAAATCATTTTCTTCAACCTGATTTGTTTCTTCTCAGTAAACTAGGATTCATGTTCAAGGAAGGTGGGTAAAATACTCTATTCACTGTGGAGTTCTGAGGAGAAAGGGTAATATTTAAAGGGTAGGTAATAGCTTGTCTTTGTACCCTAACACCCTTACAGCAAGCTTTCTTTTACTGTATCTTTAAACTCTTAACTGCACAGAGAAGGTTCTTAGTTTCTTTTATTTTTCATAAAGAAACCAGCATGTTGCCAGCCTTCTGCAGCACCAGACGACGGTCTGCTAAAGCCTGTAAAGGAGCTGAAGACAGTATGCATGTTCTGTGAAATCCCTGGAAAAGCTTAAGAAGAGAAAGTAATTTCTTGTGATTTCAGAAAGGATGCTGAAAAAAGTTGGTGCAGTTTCTTCATTTAGTTCATGAACATCCCACAGACCTGAGAAAAGGCAAGGTGGCTCATGTATTACAGTTACATGGCCTTCCTTACTTTTTCTTTAGGATGAGATCCCAAAAGAGCCTTTGTTACTATAAAATAGCAGTGTGAAATAGGAATCCATGCCAAAAGTATGTGAAGTGCTCTATATTTTTGTTGCTGTGTTAAGTTACAGTAGGACAACCTTCTTTTTCTGCCAAAATGGGAGCTGCTCTTCAGGATGGTCTCTATTAAGCATTGCAGTGATTTTCTGTCGTATGTCATATTTTAGTACCTTGAAATGCGTTCAATTTTAATACCTTAAAATACATCCACGTGGTGCCCTAGAGGATCTTGCTGTTGCTTTATATGATTTCATCTTCTAACATCGTATGCTATAATTGCATTCTGTTATTTATTACTAAGCTTCAAACATCTCAGGAAAGTAGGCATACATCAGGATTGAATTACATAATTTACTAGTACAATTGTACTAGTGTGTAAGGGATTTCAAATGCTCTGGATACACACTGAGAGTTTACCCGGTGTTAACTGGGTATCTTCATAGGCTAGGGCTAGTTGATTTTTGCCAGCTGAGGACAGGACAGAAAACAATGCAAATTTTGTTTCTTGCCAAGACTTTTATTCAAATTGTGAAGTTTTAAAGCATTTTTCCCAACTGAAAATCTTTAATGCTTTATGCGATTATACATTTTTTCAATATTACTGCTTTAACAACTTAGCAGTTCATACTCTGAGAGGAAAAAAGTGGACAAGAATGCAAAACTGTAGTAAATATTCAGTTCTGAACACACATTAATATTGCTCTCTACTTATTAATCACTGTTATTTCAGTAGCTTAGATGTTGAACTAGATTAATTTCAGAAGCTGATGAGGAATTATTGAGACCTACCTCAGAAACTCCAAATATTGCACGTTATATTTCCCATCCAATTTTTTTCTTTTTTCTTCATTCCAGTTTTAATTTAGTGACTTTCATTGTAGTAGTTGAAATAGTACTCGAAGACAGTACTTCATGATAATTTTTTGCAATCACGTACCCTCTGCTTAGATAGCCTAAACTCAGTCAGTGAAAACACTCCAATAGGACGACTCTGGTGAGTAAGTTTTTACAAGTAAATTAGCAATTTAGTTTATAACAGAAAATACTTTACTGGAAGATTAATGATAGAATCATAGAATATTTTGGGTTGGAAGGCACCTTTAGAGGTCATCTAGCCCAACCACCTTGCAGTAAGCAGGGATATTTCAACTAGGCCAGGTTGCTCAGAGCCCCATCCAACTTGACTTTGAATGCTTCCAGCTATGGGGCCTCCACTACCTCTCTGGGAACCCTGTGCCAGTGTTTCAGCACTCTCATGGTAAAAAGTTTCTTCCATATATCTAGCCTAAATCTACCCTCCCTT
>Ga0181612_174093_pt1 | contig 17390 bp, 8 predicted proteins | sample HoacroProtozoa21_FD_119630 | JGI IMG/M metagenome (GOLD analysis project Ga0181612, IMG submission 119630) | Hoatzin crop microbial communities from Cojedes, Venezuel. Combined Assembly of Gp0051906, Gp0051904, Gp0051908 | reverse complement strand
CAGCTCGTCCGGAAAGTAACAGTGCTTGAAAAGTTTTCAGCGGTTGGCACAGTGTTTGCCTCAGCTACAGGGTCTGGAGGGTGATGGGATTTTGCAGGAGCCGTGGGGCTTGGACCCCTGGGAGCGCTGTGCCTCGGGAGGCTGCTTGTGTTACCCGCAGCGTGATGGGCTCATCTGTGGTCACAAGCCCAGGGTGTGCTTCATGGCGTGGGACTTCTCTGTAGCGTCCAATCCCAGTGACCCCCCAAATGCCATGTGCAAAACCTGCAAATGCCACCTAGTGAATATTCATTTTCAAGCAAAGAGATACTTCTGAAGCTCCATCCCTAGCAGAAAATAAGGTAAACAGACATTGTGCCCTGAAGCAAAATGTTACATACTGACTAGCAAAAGAAGTTGGCAGTGCAGCTGGCAACATTTGCTTTCCCCTGGACAAGTCCCTTCTCGGACCAGAAGGAAAAGAAGCAGTGTCCAGGAATGCACAGGCTCTTTGCTTGAACAAACATTTGCTGCGGTAGCAGCTGGGAGGCTGTAACAACAAGTTCAGCCTTGGCAAAAACCGGGCGGACACCTTGAAGACGGCCGAATGAATGGGAGGTGAGGGGAAAGATCTGTTTCCCCTGTGTTCTCTTTAGACTCGGGCTTGGGGCTATGTTTTCCAGCCAGAAATCATTCCTTAATATACTTTCACTGCAGATTTTGTGTGACCATCACGATGTCATTTAAATAACAACCACCCTATCTCCTGGCTGTTCAACAGGTGACTGCAGCAGCTTTTAAACTTCTGAGGGCGTTAGCAAGTTAGTTGGGAGTTACAGAGGAACTGCAAACCACTTTTGGCAGCAGCAATGTACTGGCTTGTGGGACACCTGGAGATGGGAGACGTGTGAAAGAGGTTGTTTGTACACTGCGGAGAGGAATACATGGCAAACATTGATTTTACACCTCTGCTATCCCTGATAACTTGCAAACACCAGACACAAGGATGGCTACCATAAACCTCTTCGTGTCTAATTGAAATGCATAGATAGGAATGTCTTTAAAGAGATGTCCAAAGACAAGCTTGTAGTTTCACAGATCTCTCATTAAATCTCAGCATGTGATGCCTTCAGAGATCTTCAGAGAAGGTGATAAAAACAGTGGTAAAATTGCTGCTCTATCTCCAGACCTGTCAGAAAAAGGATGTAGAGGCACTCTTATGGCCAGGTGCCACAGGACGTGCTTGGGTGTCCACAGAAGACAAGAGTGAGAATTCCTGCAACCCACTTGCCCCAAAGCAGAGGCAACAATGTTAAGGATGTTTGTCCAGCCCATTCTTAAAAATGTTTTTAAGGGCAGATTCCTGCTCTTGCAGTTTCCCCCAGTGCCACGTTACCCCACCAGTGACTAGTAACTCCTGCTGGCTCCCCAGACTGGTGGGGGGGAGAGGAGCCGTGCCCCTCTCTGCCCAGCAAGGACAGGCCAGACAAGGGACAGCCTCTGAAGCCGCCTCGCCCCCTCAGAAACCCAAAATGGAGCCAAAAGCAACTTAGGTACATTTCTCACCGTGTTTCACCTCGAGCCGCCACTCCTCTCCCCACTTCCAGGCTTGGTGAGGTAAAGCCATGAAAATGTCCAAAGCGTACTCAGTCCAGGTCCGTGAGCTTTCTGCCTGAATCCTGATGTGTCTGAGAGATGCACTAAATACTCCTTCTCTACAGGTAGCTTGAATACCTCAACACGAACCAGAAATGGCATGTTCTCAAGGTTTCAGACTATGCTAACCCACTTTGGCCTTCCTCCCCTTTGACTTTTTCCTCTGGAGCAATTATCTTCACCAAAGTCAATCAGTCCTCACTGCGCCGACTGATAAACGGGTGTGGATGCTGTGCTCTGTTCTCAGTCCAAAGCACTCCCAGTGGCTAACTGTGCGTAAGATTTTATCCTTACTGGTGAACCTCCATTTTGGAAGACTACCTAGGCTTAAGCAGTTTTTTGTCATACTCTTAAGTGGCTTTTTAGCCCAGGTATCACTGTGGTTTTGTTTGCAATATAGGTGACTCAATTTTTATATAAATTCAGTGTGTAACAGAGTATTATACACTGTCAGGCACTGACTAAAATTTAACAGCAAAAATTTTAACGAAGACTAACAAGAATATATAGGACTGTGGCTCACTGAGCACGTATATCTTGTACAAACATTAAAATTTCCATACAGTGATGTATGGTGTACAGTATATTTTTACTACAGGGTAAACCACGGGGAAAAAGAACCAACCTAAGTGCATATGACCATCAAGATCAGTCCAGTTTTCTTGTAACATAATTCCTAGTGTTGGCTTAGCACAAGTTCATTTCCCATTTGCAAGTACTCGGAGGAAAAATAAAGAGAGAAAAGGTGGTATAGCTGGAGTAGCTTCACTGTGTAAAATAATTGATGAAGCCAGAATTTCCTGCCCAAGGCTTTGAATGAAAGTGTTCTGGTTAGATTAAACTTAGAGCTGTGAAGGCTGAGAAAACCCTGTCTGGCAAAGAAAAAGAGCTTCTTTTCCAAAGACAAGCAAACACGCTTATCATGGTCAACTGCATGAACCTGGAGGGCAAACAGTACCAAGGTGGCCTGAGGTTACCTTGCGCCACGTGAGGATTCGCATCTGCTCTCAGAAGCTTTCTGAGCCAGCGATGAATTCAGGTAACAAGTGTACTGTAAATTGAAAGGTGTGCATTTAAATGCTTTTCTCCAGGCCATGTCACCATCCCGCAGCGCGCACGAGCTCCCGTGCATGCACAGCTAGGCCCTCGCCCACCCGCGTTGTGGCAGCGCTGTGGGGTTTTGCTGAACCAGAGCTCGTGTGGTAAGGCACGAGCCCTGGGGAAGCCACTTTTCGGGAGTCCCTGGTCAGAAGGGGTTACCCAGAGCCTTTTCCTCCCTCGCCTTCACAAGTATTAAAACCCAGATACATAAAAAATAAATCATGCAATTAGCTGTGTAGGGGCAAAGTATTTCTTCCATCGTTTTATCCCTACATTTATCACTAAAGCTACTTGTCAGTTATTTACTTACAAATATTTTTAAATAAGCAAGCTTTCCCAGGGTACAGAGAGCTCTGACGAGAAGGGGACGAGGAGGAGAGAGAGCGCCTTTCCCACCCCAAAGGTAGGCAGCATCCTCCACCCACGGCCAGGCACCACACCGTCGCTGCAGGGAAGCCCCAAGGACCCCAGCCCAGGGCAGGGGCAACCTTATTCCCCCCCTTACCCCCTCCCCAATCTCATTAGAGAACAGAAGGGAGCTTTAACTCCAAATTGTGGCAGGGATGGGCCTCCAAGGAGCCCTCATGAAACCCGTCTGCTGCCAGGAGAGCACAAGGGAGAACTTTGGGGTTTGGGGTTGTTTTTTTTTTAGAAAACCATGGCAAAGGCATCCCAAGAGGGGATTCAAAGATGTCTTGCTGCCCATGGCACATAGGTTGGGACAGCGGCATGCCCCAATATGCCACCACTTGCCCCGTCATGGTCCTGGCACAGCTTCTGCCTGGAGAGGGGGCACCTCAGCATCACTTGCGGCTGCCTGGGGCAGCCGCTTCTCAGGCACGAATCGGTCTGATGTAGTTGGCGTTCTGCAAGTCATCACCTTTTTTTAATTTGGGAAAAGAAAAAAAAAAGGTCAGCATAAATAATTCTAGGTTATTTAAGCTCCAAGAAGTCTTAATCTGTGCGTCAAATAAATGGCTTGCAAGATGTCAGGGGTTTTCATTTGGGCTTTTTTTAACCTATTTTTACTATTTTTGTATTAATTTAGGGAAAAAAAATTGTATAATGAATCTCAGTGTATAGCATAAGCCTGAAATAAAATGGCTGTCTCTCTCTTTGCTTCCTGTGCTCCCAAACTGCTACAGAAGTCCCATGCCATCACCAACCTAACAAGCCAATTTACCCAGCCCAACCTAACCCACACAATCAGTCAGTGCGTCCTCTCCGACTCCCATCAGAGAAGGGTGGTGGAGCAGTTCAGGGGCATGTGCTGCCACACGTAGCTGGCGATGTCCTAAAAGGCAAAGGGCACGCTGCTTCTCCAGTAGCTCCTCTCATCCTGGGCTGCACACTGCTCAGCAGCAAGCACAGGGAAAATGCATTCGCTTCACATCTGTTCATTTCCATGTTATTGGGATCACAGTCCTTTTGGGGGGGTAAGTGGTCCTATCTAATCCAGCAGCGGAACTCCATCCCAAGCAGGCAGAGCAACAGCAAAAGTAAAAATCTCAAACTGATATGACCAAAAACTAGTGTTATCTGCTCAGAGAAGAACTAGACCTACCGAGATCTGGTAGGTAGACCTGAAGTATCACTATTGAACAGAATTATTACCATTAAAAATTTTCTTATCAACACCTTAGCATCCGCAAAGTTAGGAATCCCCATCATCACTGAGAGACCCACCTCTCCTGCTCCCTAGCAGAACCGCAGCCGCTGCACCAAGATCTTCGGATGACTGTGGTCCATCATCTTCTTCCCGCACCCAGGCAGACCACTCATTTACACTTTTTTTCCAATGTTTTGGGAAGGGAAGCAGCACCCCCATAGGCCCACCTGGACCACCTGCTTCGATGGAGAAGCAAATGGCCGCATGGAGTGACAAGGGTGGTAGTTACAGCTGCTCTGTCACACCTGGTTGCAGCGATGAGATCAAAATCAATTTACTCTAAAAAGCAGGCGAGCCAGACCCAAGCACGAGTCACTGGGAACAGCAGCAGGCCTGAGAGCTGGTGGGCTTTCGGCTGCCAAGGGCTTCCACCCACTTGAGTTTAATGGGAAGTTTGGGTCTGCAGTTTAAAGGTGACTTCTGTCACCTGTTACAGCTCCTGGCCTTGTCCCTTCCAGTCCTTCCTTCTCGTGTTGCCTTAAATTCAGGATTCACAAGTACTGTTGGCAGAAGTTCTGGCTGAAACAGAAAATCAAGTTATATCCATTTTCTAATTGCTAATCTAATGTAAGAGAGGCTACATCTAAGCATCGCACAGGAACTCAAAGAGCAAAACTCCCATACGAGGCTTGTGTGCCTCATTTGTCTACCTTAGCAAGAGCTGTTCGTGCAATCCTCCACAGACCTAATTTACAAAAATCAGGCTTTCCAAGTGTGTAAGCAGTTTTATTCTGAAAATTCATCTGTATGTATACCTTCGGAATAGAGGCACGTTAAGTCTGATTTTTAGGCTGTCAAGGAATACAGTTGAGCCCAACAAATGTTCACGAATGGCATGTCAATTCCACATGCAATTCTTGCACTGCTGCATACAAATCAGAATATTATCATTCCAAAATACCACATTTCCTTTTTTGTACAACTAATTTAGACACAGAACTAGGCAGGATTATGGACTCAAAACAGCGAAGTGTGCTCACATTTATACCCGTCCTGTAAACAGCACTTAAACATGTAAAGGTTAATGTCGATAGAGAACTTCTTGATGAGATTGGGGTTTGTTTTGCTGATTTCAGTTTACTGGCAGAGAATAACTGAAATACATGCCAAGCACCTAGCCAGAAAGAACTGGGGCATAAACCATCTAACAGTCCATCAGCAGAAGTATAAGTCCACTTGAAAATTCATGGATGTGGGGAATGTAATAATCATGTTAAAGACCCTACTAGCTGGGTATCTGGACTATGTAGAATAGAGCACATTATAAATCAATCCAGAATATTCTGTTCTGATTCTCTTTGGCCACATTCAATCTCCTTAAATACGATCTATTCTGTGAACAGACATACTTTTGAGCAAGACTGACACTTATCTTCCTAGAAATTACTGAGCTGCGCAGGTGAAGTTTGCTGGAAACAAAATTTTAAATGTATACAAACAAATTGATGCCAGAAAACACAATTTGCAAAAAAATATGCCTTCACATACTGATTATATTTCATAATAAGCAATCTGTTCACTGATGCTACAAGTAAAAATGATTTTATATTTGTCAGCTATATTCAGAAAAATGAGATGCCCCACTAATATATATATAGTGCATACACCCCCATACCAATTATGTATTTTTTATATACCCAACTGAAATTGGCTCCATATAAAGAGAGGGAGAAGCCAGCCCAGAAACATAGTTGAAAGCTGGTAGGAAGAATGGTTTAGCTGTCCTGAAATTAGTAATGAATCAGCAGAGAGGGGAGCAGCAGAAAAGTTGGTAAGAGTTTAGGAACAAAGAAGCTAACTGCAGAAATGCAGAGCTGTTGAGAAAGGAAAATTTATTTTGTCAGGTGAGTGGGAGAGAATTGATATAAAAACTTCTGAGTTGCAAAGGGAAGGAAGGTCTAAAGGAGAATGAGAAGTGAGCAAAATTATATGAGAGTATGTAAGATTTGCAGCTGTAATGTATATGAAGGCTGTCTAATAAAAGACAGAGTCTGTCCATGTACAGAAAATAAAAATGCACAGCTGCCTAATTATATGAATTCAAGTATAGATTCAGTACCTCAATGCTTTGGAATAAAAGGTGGATATCACTCATAATCTGATCTGGATCCCAGAACTAGAGACTTTAGCATGATATATATACAATGTCATACAGAAAAAGAGATTAGTCAGATGGATTCTGGCTCACAACTTACTGAAAAATAACAAATGGACCCTCACCTTCTTTTACTACAACTCCTACTTAGAGAAGAGCAGCTGACTCTCAATGTTTCTGAAATAGTCATAGCTTCCTGATAAAATACTCATGTGTTGGAGGGATTTTTTTGCTTTTCTCTTGAAGATGCGATCAGTTTTCTTTCTGGACAAAGTGAGCCCTCAGGCACGTTACCTACGGCAGGAAGTGGGAAATAGCAGCTCTCATAAGGTGATTCCTGAGACAAGAACATCTGCAATTGAGTTTGTCTCTTTTCTCTTCTCTCAGCATGCTATGGCAAGCTGTTCCAGACTTGCCTGTTGACAGTTTTACCAGTCAGTATACCATACCCCTGGCTGCAAGAGAGGTGGGATTCTGCTGAGCCTCTGCTGGCATTGGCTCCGGAGGCAGTGGCCACATTACAATGTCAGGATTATTTCTGCTCATGAGCCCCTCTGATGGGAGCCATTTCTGTTGATAACTTGCATCTTGCTGAAAGGGTGGCTACAGCAGCTATCACAGGAAAGCCACCAACATTTTGCTGCTCTGACATACCTCTGATGTATACGAGTGACATAACATATGCTATTAGATCTAGAAAGGAGAAACATTCAAAGCTCAGTGTCAGAACATCATATTGTATTGAATATCACCATCTGCGTGGATGCTATACAGCGGATTTATAATATGGAAGTTGCAGAAACAGGGAGAGTAAAGAGAGAGAGAGAATACCATTTAAACTACTCCTTCGACGTTCTCCAGACCTCCCCATCAAAGGAATCATTATTACCTCACAGTCAGTGGTGGCAACAAGCCTGAAGAATCTCATTTACAGGAAAAGGTTAAAAGAATTGGGCTTAGAAAGGGAAAATTTGGAGCTGAGATACGTGACTTCAGAATTGCGGAAAGGATCGCTAGCATTGGTGAGTTCCTTTTTTTGCCCAGTGCGTGCTTCAAAAACCAAGATCTCAAAATACAAAATGTTTGAAGTGAGAAGCAAATAAGTTTATGGAGAACATTTCATTGGTAGAAATGACAAATACATATTGGAAATGGGTAAGTCAAGGGAGACAAAAATTCGACTGAGATGAGAAATGCCTTACATTTATTGTAGAGAACTCCATAAAAAACTACACAGAAAATCTCCTAAATGTACTCACAGTCCTGGAGAGCTCTTCAGGTGGTCTGTTCCAGCACAAGGCTGAAAATCAGGTAAGAGTTTTAAATTATTGACAACTGCAACCAACAGAGCTTTAAACTGTGGAGTCTGGGTAAGGGAGAAATGGAAAAAATGATGGGAAAAAATACTTCAACAATGTACTCTTTGTGCACATCAGCACCTCTCCACAGACTTTGCGGGAGTTATAGTTAATAACACTTGTTTAAAGCACAGCCCATCACATTCCAGGTGACTGTTTCCCTCTTTCCCTCAAAGCCAATAGCTGAGTTTCGTTTTGTGAGTCTGCTTTCTAAGGCAGATGGTCCCTCTGACACTGCCCGAGTGACCCAGAACACAGAGGTGAGCACTGACCAGCATGGCTGTAAAGGGAAACAACCCATACCCAAGCCACTGCAGGCCAAAGCTTTGTTACTCCTTCCTCAGAGAGATGTACAAAAGAGGGCATTTATATTTGTAATGTTCTTTAAAAGCTTGTAAGAAAAATTGGCCTCTGTGGTACTCTGTAGATACACTAAGATGTGCTATGGATGCCATCCAGGAATACTTACGCTTGCGCTTTTCCAGTGCTCGGTAGCCCTCAGCCTTTGGCTTCATGCCACGCAGCCCATCTGAGATTCATATTGCAGGTTTTATTGAGATAACTGTTTGGTGAAAGAGAATTTGTTTAGATCAAACAAATCTTTTTAAATATGAAGGGTTTTATTCACCCCAGAAGGTTTCCCGCATCTGCCACCTCTATCCTCAGTTAGCACATTTGGAAGTGACGGTGGCCACAGCGGGAAGAAAAGAATTGGAAAGCAAGTAAAAGTCCCATTATTTTTGCCAAGTGGCAGACGATTTTATGAGGCTCAATTACCAGTGATTTTTTCCACTACCACATTTTCAAAAGGTGCTCAGTATTCCACTCCCAAGCCAGGAAGAACTATGGGTTTTAAGTATACTCCAAGCAGAGTGTAACAGCTGGCTTCAAAACATGTTGCCCAGTGGAAATAAAACATTGGAAGGGGGAGGAGAGGAGGACAGAGTTGCTGGATTTGAGATTTTCAGCAGAAAATATTGTTTTTTCTTTTTTAAAAAGAAGTTGACATTTTTACCTTCATTCTGATAGGAAAGCCTTCCCAAGTCTGACAACTTCGAAGCATATAAAAACATCTACAAAAACTTCTGTGCAGGAGGGGAGAGTCAGAAGGTGAGCTGAGAGAAGACATAACTTTTCTGACTTCCTTCTATAATGTCTCAGCCTTGTCACGGACCCAGGTAACAGCAGTCTGTCCAGTATCGAAGCAGTGGGGTACCTGTGAATGGATACAATCATTTTACGGAACAGTAAAGTGGTAAATAGTTCCCCGGTAAGGCAGATACCCACCAAGCTTGTTTCAAAATACTGCCGAAAGGAAGGAAGGTATTGAGCTCTAACTCCATCAGCCAGGGAAGACGGGGCAGATGAACCGCAAGCAAGCAGCATGTCACAGGAAGGCGATAGCAAAAGTAAATAGCAAACGTGGTACTCGTATGGAAACACAGATTTGAATGCAGAATCAGCTAAATGTTACCAAAAATCCCCTGATCCAGGAAAAATAAAGTCAGGGAAAGATCGTCGAAGTCCAAAACCTCTCTACAGTTTTTAACTTCTTTTTATGGCTTATGTGTAATGTCACCAGTTCCCTGGTGCTCACACACTGTTCAAATCCATAACTGTTTCTCCAGACATAGTTCCCATTAATTTGTATTAAGTCAGCCAGTGAGCAAATATAAACCATACTTAGGTCGCAAATTGTAGATCTCAGGTAGTCAAGGGTCATCCTTCACAGCTACGCCCATTCTTGAAATATATATGAAAATTATATTTTTCACAGAATAATGGGAAAAATCTGTACAAAATTCTAATCTACCTGAAAACAACAATTCGCTTTAAATAGGCCAAACAGAATGCAAAAATTGTTTCCAGCAAATACTTTTTTAAACTCTAAATGTGAAGATAAAGTATTTCTATTCAAGCCTTCTGAAGAGAATTAGAGAGAATAAATGTGAAAAAAGCACGTGGAGTGCAATTTAAGAAGCAAGCAAGCAAATCATGACCAGAGTATATCTGTAAAACCTTGGCAGTTGACCTTCACTGGGTGAGGATGGTAAGTGGTTTGGAGAATGAGCATTTCATCAAGTGGTTGAGTATATTTTTACCCTTATCAAAATATGAACCAGCTCTTCAGGTAAAAACTGATGATGCAAGGTTTGCCCATTTTCCTGCTCTCGGTGAGCATGAAAAAAATCTTATTTCTAAATGAGCCTGTGATCTCTGCTGACTTTGATTATTTCAGATATCTTTCTGTTAACTGCTAAGGGGAAGAAAATCAGAAATAAAAATGCTCCAAACCTTTAATACGTTTTCTTTTCTCAAGAATCTATCCTACCCCTCCCATTAGGTTCTTCTTTTGCTCTGCCAGACCTCTCTTATGAAATTCCCCAATTTCGGCCAATTGGCTCAAGCACTCCCCTAATACACTCTTGCAATTGTAAGCACTCAGGGGTTCCACTAAAAGGGTGGCTGGATGCAGCTTCAGGACTAATTGTATCCTATGAGTTAAAGAATTATGCACCAACAGCTAAAAGGACACAATTACAAGGTGAACTATTGTGACACACACTGTGTAATGTCATACAATCAAATGCAATGTTTAGTAAACATGAACCTCTTTGTCATTTTGTATTTATTTATACAGGTTTAAAAAAAAAATAAAGCACACATTTAAAAATATGCCTCTCTCCATTGCGTCTCTGCAGCATTATGCAACTTCCCCGCAAGGCCGATGGGTAGGCAATGACTCGGTTCATGCCTGGGGGACTAGGCGGTGACTAGTGAGGAATATGCAAAGCCCGTTTGATTGAATTACACCTGCAAAGAGAGATCTGCAGCCTTCCAGAGAGAGTGGGAGAGAAAAGGAACAGCTTACCAGGGGTTAGCTAGGAGCTGCCTAGGTGGGAAAATGAAATTTCTGCAGATGTAGGAACCTTAACTAGGTCACTGCTTGAAGCACTGCATTCTTCCAGCAATGTGTTTACAGCCCATTGTGCCAGTAATGAAAAACCAATGGGTTTCTAATGCCTGGGCTCTCTCCTCGGCCACAAAGCCCACAGGAAAAGGAAAGGGGAAAGAGTCTTCCACGTATGGTTGGAGAACAGGTGAATCTCTGGTGCATCCTAAAAACAAGGAGGTGACACGCAGCTCTGCAGAAAGCCAGGCTCCTGCTAGTTTGCCGAAGGATCTACGGGCTGTCCCACCAAGTCTCCACGGCAAGTGAAGGCACTGCTTCGCAGATCTCCAGCAGGATTGTCCCCCTCTCACCTGGGAGTGACAACGCCCATTTCCAGGCAGCGCTTTCTTTCTTTAGAGACAGATTTTCCTGGCACCTTGCCTTCCCGCACTGCCATCCTCCCTCTCTCTCCTGTTCTCATTTATTCTCATCCTCATTTATCTCACACACACGCACAGAAGATATTCCAGTGTGAAAGGGTGATCTCAGCCCATTCCCCTCCAGCTCAAGCCGACACGACTTCCACCGGCAAACGAAAGCAATTTGTAATTCTGGCAAAGCAACTAAACCACGGAAACAGAGAAAGATGATCTAACGTCTGGTATCCAAAATACTGCTGAGGGTGCAAGGGGCAAGAAAGCTGCTAATTTTTACAAACAATGTGCTGTGAGTCTAGTGCAAGTATGGTGACTGCTAGAATTAAATCGTTTGTGCAGAGGCCATATCATTATTTTTTTCAGTGGCTACAGAATCAGTATTTTTTGTGGTAGCAGTTTTGATCTGTGCTTTGAATACAAAGCAATTACAGTGTGAAACAGCACTATTTGGGAAAAAAAAGTGACTTTGACATTTAATTGTGTTCAAATCCCAGAGTTATTGTGGCACAATAGGAGTTATCATGTCATACTTCAACTCCATCTCTGCACTCCGTCACTACACACTTGCACGCTGTGTATGTGTATGCATATTTTTTGTGCACTCAGTGTTACACTGAGCAGACACATGAAAGGGAGATTCCCACACGGGCTGTCCAGGGCCAGCTCTGTTCAATGTTTTCACTAATGCCAGCACAGATTGTGGAAGGGAGAGTACATTAGTAAAATATTGTCTGTGGTACCAAGTCAAGAAGGACTGCAGAATTTCAAAGGTTGAGAGCAGAAATCAAAATGCACTTGACCCACTGGAAGAATTATGTGAAATCAACAAAAAGAAATTCAGAAAAGGCAAATCCACAGGGGAAAGAGTAATCAGTGATGCAAACACACAATGTGGAAAAACTGGTTAAGCAGCAGTTCTGCAGAAGAGCCTCTGAGGTTACACTTGGTCACTGCTTCACCATGAGTGAAAACTACAGCAATGCTACAAAGCCACCACATGTAATCCTTACCCAATTTACTAAAAGAGTAACACACAGTAGACACGGAAGACATTTCTTTTCTGGTCTTCTGGGAGCTAATGAGTCTTCAGCTGGAGGCGGTGGGCATGACACTCGGACAGAGTACAGAATTGAATGAGCATGAGGAGTCAGGAAAATACACCTTCTGCAGGAAAGCCTGCGTAGTCTGGTAGAGATGAATTTGAGATGAACCACAGTAATGCTTCTCTGTGTGAAAAGGATATATAAGAAAGACAGGTATCAAATGTTTCCCGTGTCCCCTGGAGGTAGGACAAGGCAAAAGCAGCTTAATTTGCAGCAAATATAATTTGTATATCCTAATTCCAAGAATAGGCATGCACTGAGAATATGCTGCCTAGGCTGGATGTGGAACCATCTTTAGCAGGGTTTACAGAACAGGTTACACAAAAAACTGCTTGAAACAACCTAGATATTGATTCATCCCTTTTTCTACAAGTACCCAGTATTTTCCTACTTGAGTACCATATAGTGATTTATGTTGCCCCAGGCTATGTCCCTGTAAATTGGCTCAGATTGGGTATTCAGAAGCAGAGGCACCTAGAATTGCTTGTCGTATTATTTAATGTAAAAGCTGGATTCTTGGCCTGTAGAGGCTGGGATGTGTTTAACAAAAATGGGAGATTTATGTGTCTGTAGCTAATACTTTTAAGTATGGCAATTTAAAAATTTGTAGCAATTCAGCCACAAGTAAGTGGAGAAAATGTGATGTCTTCTATTGTTTTCTGATGCACTGTGATATGTAGCTGTGAAATTCAAGCTCTTTGGCTCACAAAAAAACTCTGCCATAAACATTCACTAAGGATAGTCCAGGTAGTACAGAAGAACAACAGAAGAAAGAGCCAAATTCATTTGCTGGAGGGACAGTTATAAGAAGTTCATGAGAAGAGAAATAGCAGACTAAAGACTTTCTCCATTTCCTTCTTGCAAATCAGTCTTTGGGTGTTTAATGAGTTCCTATCGGCCTATGCAAATAATTCACAATGAATAATTTATCTGATGATTTTTTTCTGTTTGTGGGGTATCTACAAGCAAATTGGTTTCCTCTCACATATTCATTATTCAAAATTATGTTACCACATCTTTAGGTGAGTGCGTTTTCGCTGCAGTTGCTTTGCTCCACAATTGAGTATTCGTACCACCTACCTGAGGCAAATATCCCAGCAGATTCCTTTTACCCTCGATGCAAAGAGTCCTTCAAGCTGAATTAAGGTCTTGCTTTTAACAGGCTCTGCAAGATCTCTCTTCCTCCACTGATGCGGTGGAAGGGGCTAACCTCCTAACCTGAGCACCTGAATTACATGTGGGGGTCTGGATTAAATTGGCCAGCAGGAATTGCTACTGGTGCCAAACTAGGGACCCTCTCAGGCTCCCGCTTTCCAAATTAGCTGGCTGAACAGAAGAAAGATTTACCATGGAAACAGAAGAAGTACTTCTCCAGCTGTCCCATCTGCCGCTTATGTCCCCTATAACTTCCATGGTTTTGGCTGAGCTGTTCCCATTCACCGTTACATAGATTCTCACACTTGGTATGCACACAAGTGGTACTAAAAGGATTATGACCTGAGTCTCAAATCTTATTTTAATAGTCCCTATCTGAAGGAAACTACCACCATACCAGAAGTCTCACCCATTTCAGGTCAAAAGGATAGACGTGTTCAGTGCACAGAACAACAGAGGGAACTCTCCTTCTGCTCCTTGGAACAAAGAATTAAATGCTTGTGTGGACAACTTTCAATTCATCTCTGTCATGAAATTTAAGGTTGCCAGTCCACAGCAGGCATGGTTTCTGCCATGTAGCACACTGAGGATGCCAAACAATGGCAGAGAACTGGCAAGGTCCTTCAGCAAGCAAATTCTGAAGAGAAAACTTAAACAGGACTGTTTTTTTCCAGATGTGCTCAGGTCTTTTGCGATCACATTACACGGAGGCAGTTCTATAAATTTCCCTGTGACTTCAGTGGAGACAATTAAGGCATTCAGCAACTGAACACTATGAAATATTTGTGTTGCAAAGAGCACTTGATAGCAAGACCCACTGTATTAGATGTCTAATGTGTCCAGCTCTATCAAATGTGTTCTTTAAGTGTGTCATCTTTAACTTTTTCAGTGGAGAATGTCGTATACACCACAGCATTTGCCTTTGAAGAATCGTCTTCCTTGGGAACACACCTCAGATTTCCTCTTTCACCACTTCCAAATGCGAGAAAAAGTCATTCCAAGTTATCAAGAACATTTTTATTCATGAATGGAAAGTCTGTTTCTTTACTGCAAAAGACAGGCCATCTAAAACTGCTGACTATTTGTGGCTGACCTGTTAATGTGGAAGGGGGAGAGCTTGTACGGTAGAGATAAATAGGGGGAAATGAAAGAACAGAAAGCATGCAAGGAGAGAAAGGAGATTAACAGAAGAGGGGAAAAGAAAGGCAAAGAAATCAGGGAATGGGAAAAAAAAGTATAAAAAGAAGGCAAAACATACCTTAGTGATGCCCTCAGTAGAAAGAAAAAAACAGTGGGAAAAAAAAGGATAATGGGAAAATGCAGGGACAATACCAGATCTTAAAATAGTTCTGAGAAAATAGAAGGTGCTGTCAAAATCTTAGTAAATGAATTTTTGCCTTGAAAAGCCAGTGATGGTTTTGCTTAAATGTTTGGCCACATAAAATCAAACTCCGCGATTCTGCCCGCATGTGTTTCTCAGTGAAGTCAATGGGAATCAATAGCAACAGCATCATTCAAATCTGTGCTGTTTTCATCGCAGCAAATGTAAACACAACACTCTTTTCATACCTGCAACATTCTTACGTCTCTTTGTAGCCTTTGTAGCATTCCTGATATATGTCTATCCCAAAACCACGGTTGTTAGCCTTGCTCTATTGATGGTGTCTAGCTGAAGAGAAGCCAGAAAGCGAGAACTCACATATTGTCTGTTCTTAATAAATAATCATTAAAAGATAGATCGGCAGCACCACAGCATTCTCCAACACTTCGTCTATTTGACTGGAGTCAGCTGCTCTGTACTTTCTCCCTATTCTTGCATAATTGAATACTACAACTTACCTTTTTTTTTCTGTACAAGAACTGCTCTTATGTGCAAAATATTGTAAACTCATTCAAATTTCATGAATCCACACTGGGCCTAATGCAAACTAGCCAGGAAAGCAGTACAGGAAAATCGAATAAATAGGCAAACCAACACCTCTTCACTACCCATCAATAGTTCTTCTTTTGCTGTTCCTTTTAACTGCTACCCAGGCCTGCCTAGCCTTTCTTACCCCCTTTGCAAAGAACACTGAATAATTTATGAGTAGCCAAAACTTACTCAATCATTTCACCCTCTTCAGACTTAGAGAATACCGCATAAAGTGTGTGTTCAAACAGTTGAATTGTCACATAGAGACCACATTTCTTGGACCGTTGATATTTCCATCCATCCACCTGATGGGTCTGATAAGACAACGTGCAAACAGGGCCAGGCAAAGTAGCAACAGTGTCACACAGGAGTCAGAGAAATGCTTCACTGGTGGCACCAGTCCAAAGATTTCTTGGCAGTTTAGACAAAAACAGAACATTGCGATCATAAAAGCAAATGAGCATGTAGGTCTCCCTTCAGACAGCGGTGAAACTCAGGTGGTGGAGGTGGAGGGCTGTGGGTAAGCACAGGGGGACACAGGGGCTGTGGGCAGGGAGCCAATGAGGTCCGTAGCCATCTGGAGGGGCTGGCAGGTGGCCAGAGGGTTTCTGGAGTTTGTGGGGATGCCCGCTTCCCACCTTCCCGTTGACCTCGCAGATACAGGTGCATGATACCCCAGCTTATTTTAGCACTATGGTGGAGCTCTGGTCTATAGTAGGGGCCCAGCACAGCACCAGCACCCCAGCCCTGCTCCCTCGGGGACCCCAACCCATGCCCACCGCTGGAGGGGGCCGGAGGGGAGCCCCACTTCCTTCCAGACTTGTGGTTTCCACCAAATGAGCTCAGGTGCTCCACGCGGAGAATGGGATGGGAAGGGGAACCGCGGGCACTGCTGCCGGCAGGCTGCCCGATCGCCGTGCCTGTCTGCTGGCATACAAGGAGATCAGCATATTACACCCCGCACGTCAGCATGAGTGAGAAACACTAACGTTCAAACGCACACCCTAAAATGGAATGGGCTTGGGTCTTCAAGACCAGCTTGTCAGTGCAAAAGCCTAATGATTCTTCTTTTTAATGTTAGTCTAGACACCAGAGTCATGACAATCCGTAGGGAGCCATAAGGCTTGTAGGCTTTTCTATACGTCTCATTTGGGATGGGAAGACAGATAATATACAAGCATGTTAACTAGCCAGAAAAAGTGACTTACAGTCTCGTGTACTGTGTGCTTTGAATTCCAACCATAGCTAAGCAAAGGAACAAATTCAGATATGTTCCTGAGTGGCCTATACAATCAACCATATCTATATCTAGGCCCTAAAACAGGAGGAGGATTTGTCTCCCTTTTAAAAATCAAGGTCCCCAAGCACATAATATTGAAGGAAAGAAAACTTAGTATTTCCCTCTAGAAGTCTTTCAGCAAAAGAGTGTGTCACAATGATGTACAGCAGGTAGGGCAAGAAAACAAATTTAATAGAATAGAAATACTGAATAAAGATTATTTTTAATGACACTGTCCCATAATATTTTCAGTTATGATACAAAAGCATATCTTTGATTTGCATGATATGAGCCTTTCCAGAAATACTGCATTAGTGGTAAAATAAGGGGTAGCAATGCAAAATCATTCATCAAAAAGCAGAACAAGCAGGTTTCTTATTTAGAGACCGACAGAGTTCACCAAAGCTACAAGGTCAGGTGAAATGAATAAGAAAAATTCTCTGGATTTATCAGTCACTGGGGTTGTGAGAAAAACCCTGTCTGAGTTCGTCCCATTTTTATGTGCCTGTTGTGTACCTGCGCGGCTCGAGATTTCCTGTACGCAGAAAGCAGGATGCATTAATCATGAGGAACGGAGGACCTGGAGCTGCAGTGTGGCACTCCACATGAAACACCTCTAAAATATGCTAGTGTCAGATCTGCTTGGGCTGAAAATTATGTGCTGTTCATAATGTTGCATCTGAAAAGACTAAAATTAGTTGTATGCTCTCAGAAATCTTGCCGTACATCTACTCCCAATTCCTTTCCATTTCT
>Ga0181612_177807_pt1 | contig 17391 bp, 10 predicted proteins | sample HoacroProtozoa21_FD_119630 | JGI IMG/M metagenome (GOLD analysis project Ga0181612, IMG submission 119630) | Hoatzin crop microbial communities from Cojedes, Venezuel. Combined Assembly of Gp0051906, Gp0051904, Gp0051908 | reverse complement strand
CCCTACACGACGCTCTTCCGATCTGGAATTCCGAGCTGAGATCAAAACTGGAACTTGTTTTCCTTCCCCAAAACATTGTTTGACTTTAGGGCATTGTATTCTTCCACCTTCTATATGTCCTCAAAAAGAAACTGAACTGTGTAATGGGAACAGGTGCCAGTAATAAAGCCTAGAAACTCTATTTGTCCTCATAAGAAATTGTCATCTCACTACAGAAGTACAGCATGGTACTGATGATAAGTATAAACAGCATTTTGATAAAGATAATTATAAAACAGTTCTTTGGTCTTCTAAAGAGACTGGGAATTATGGACAGCTGTTTGGCTGCTGGAGCAACATTTAATGAGATTTACGCACAAAATTGTTTGCACGTTTGAGTGATATATTTCACAATGGCACTGAAAACAATCGGGTGTTGTGGGATAAGTACCTTTTACAGTATATCAAGGTCAAACCTTTTACTTGATGTACTTAACTAACCATGTAAAATATTACATCAGCAAGCCTATGAGGCACTGAGAGATATATTCATATTTGCATAATGTCCTCTGTAAGTTAGTCTGCGGTCCTTTAGGGTGTTTAGAATAACTGCATGCAAGAATATACTTAATCCAATCTCATTTTAGCTTTTGCTCTTTTAAGATTTCAAAATTAATAAATCCTCCTGATACTCCAAATTACCATGAGCTTTTATAAGCATAACTTTGTAACTTTAACCCATTTATGAACATACCCTACAGGCATATGTACTAATGAATAAGAAATAACATTAGAAGTTTAAAGATGGTCTCTTTATGAAGTAATGTAAGAAAATCCTGTTAGCTGGATCAAGTACAAAAGTGTGATTTCTTAAAAATAGAAAATCCTTCACAAAATTACTTGTAATTACAATAACCAAAGGATAAAAAGTAAGAATAGTTTAAGAATTGTGCATTATTTAACTTGGTACATGAAATATGTTTTATGTATATGTATGAAGCATGCAAATAGAAATCTGATCTAAAGTGTGCTTCCATGGCTACAGGATTTTAATTTATTTATTTATTTTCTATTGTGCTTGATTGCTGTCAAGAATACTGACAGATAAAGGATTTCAAATTACCTTTAACTCTTGGTGCTTCTTCAAGTGAGTAAAGCTCTTCTCTTATTTGCCTCTAAGACATTTGGAAAAGGTGGGGAAGTCTTCCCAGTCAAAGGTTCTCCCAGCATCCCACAAGTTCTCCAGGAACCACAAGCTAAACATCTTCTATGGAGAATTAAAAAGATGATAAAAATTCATCGCAATAAACGGGTCAATAACCGACATTTCTCCATCTGCTTGCCATGGGGTTGAAGCAGCAACTGCTGCCTGTCCACGACAGTCCTTACAACCCATTGGATGAAATATCCTGGTGACCAAACCCTGCGAGTAGGAGAAGGGAAGGGTATTGACTTGCAGATGTTGATGGTGGTGGCTCACAGGAAAAAAAGGCCATGTGAGAACAACATGCGAATGAGAAATAAAGGTTCATTTTGCCCAACACCCACTTCATACGGGCAGAAAAAACCCAGAGCACCTCTTGGTTCCCCCCACCCCTTGCCACTTAAAGTTAGACATTAAATGGCCAAACTTGGGACCCCCCCTTTCCCAGTTATTACTGACTATGCTAATCCATTTTGTTTTGTTCCCAGATCAGCCTTAATCACTATTCTTCTTGCATAAAATAACTAAAAAAGGGATTTTATCTGGTATGAGCAGTCAGTGTGTATCTTCAGAGCTGCTTTAGATCAATGGAGCTATGATACGAGGAAAAGCTGAACAGCTGGCCCCGAGACCTTAGTTTTCCCAATAGATGAACTCTGTTGATTTCCTAAGAGTGGCATTTCAGCATATCGAGAACGTATTGCTTTCAGCAGGAGGACAGGTGCAAGTCCCAGACGTCAAAGGAGTCGCCCTTTCATTGTAAGGAAGCTGAAGTGTATTGACAGGTCTCACAACGAAAGCCATTTCATTCATCACATGTTGACTTTGGCAAGTTTTTGCCCTGCTCAGTGGAGCAAGAATAAAATAAATTTCAAGCAATGACAACAGAGATTTTGCCAGGTGGGTGTGCTATAGAGATGCTCTGCCGCTCTTCCACTGGATGTCACTCTGACATTGAGCCGAACTCTAGACTTTCCACAGACCAAAGTGGCTTTGTTCAGGGAATAATGAAAGAGCTGGTGGAGAGAAAAGCTAAGTGACTTCTTATTAAAGCAGCTTCAGATACCCACTAACACTTTGAGAAGTGGGATCGTGCTTTGTCACAGGGATTGATGGGGCAAGACAGCACATAAACAATAATGCTTCAGCCTTAGCAAAACACGGCTGGGAGGGGATAGATCTTCTGTAAATAAATCTGTAGATTTAATGCCCAGAAGGAGAAACTACTGAAGTTAAAGGACATTAATGCACAAGAGCATGAGAGAACCTCGATCTTATTTAGATTGGAAATTAGAGGAAGGTTTCAAAGTGTAAGATCAGAAAGGGTATGGAGTTTCCTGGCTAAGCAGACTAGCAGGACAGCTCTTTGTCTCCACCCAAGAAAACAAACCCCAGTTAGGATTAAGATGGAGCTTGATCTATTTATGAATGGCACTGTATGGGCCAGCAGGTGACCTAACTCTATGACCCAGGAGGTCTCCACTATTCTTCAGTTATCAGCAGCATCTGAGCTACTACTCACCTCTACTACACACTAAGGCAAAGGATTTTGTATGGAGTACAGTCCACAGCTGAGAAAAACTGGACATATTTCTGCCTCCTGGCATTCTCCCGCCTCCGCTACGCTTGCTCCATCACATTCGCAACATGAGGGAATAGCCAGAAAGGACTAAGACACATCCTGAACTGGGCAGGTTTTACAGCACCATAGATGAAATCACCGTGAACTGTATTTATCTCCAGTCATTAATACTTGGTCTAGACATAGGACTGAAAGTGATACATCACACAACGCTAATAGCTGCTGAAGATGTTACTCGTGGTATCCCAGGAAATCCTTTAACAGAGGCAAGTTTGTTTGCAGAAGTAATTTCAGATCGCTTCCCTTGCAAAGCCTCTGAGGCTCTTGCAGACGATGGTTTAGGTGCTCTCCACACTCCTTCCTCTCCCTTATTTGCCTATAGCAGGTGGGATGCCATGGTACGACCAAGCCTGAGCACACAGGGCCTTCAGAGGGCTTCACGCTACCTTCTGCTTTCCTTGTGCAAGGCTGCGCTGGAGTCTGGCGAAGCTCCCCTGCAGCAGAAGCATCTGGGTTCCCACATCTCTGGCATCTGGCAGCACATCTGCTCTGACAGCATGCATGGCCAGGGCTCTTACAGCTGCTGTCCTCCACAGCAATGGCACGAGGGATCCCTGACGTGCCTCATCCTGGTGCTCCACCTTGTCGGGCAGGCTATTGGAAAGACAGTCAACTAAATTGCTACCCTAGTAATGAAGGGAAACCCCATTCAAAGAAATTCACACCATATCATTAAAACCATAATTAAGAGTCTAGTCACCTAGACCATCTCTCTGTTCTTATAGTCTACATTACCATCACCAAAAGTCTTCTCCTGTCCTTCACAACCAGCCTCCACCAGAATATGACAGTGTCTGAAAAAATGGCAAGAGACAGGTCAGGGTTTGGATAAGCTTAGCTAGCTCACACTAACCAAAGGTAATAATTCAGGCAGCTTACATCCCTGTGCCAATATTACTTGTACAAGGGAATAATTTAAACAGCACTGTTCATCTCCTAACAAACAAGAGAAAAAAAACACCTAACTACTCTTCCTCCTGTTTGTGGTCATGGATTCTCATGGATCATTAAGGAGCCCTTGCAAATGCCAGTCAAGACCAGGCATCCTCAGACTACCATCACCAATGTTAGAAAAAGACCGAACTGGAACACAGCAGGGCTTCTTGCTCTTATATGGATGGTGTTATCTAGATGTATACTAAGCAAAAAACCCCTTCCTTTCAAAACATAGCATTGATAGGAATCCCAAGTTCAGACCTTGTGCCTGTAGAAAATCTAATAGGAAAGTATGGAAAATATAGGAACAGTCAAATACAGTGAGCATAATGAAATCCAAATTGTAGCAATAGAATGCAAATGCTGAGTGTAATTGAAAAACTAAGTATGGGAAGGTCACACTACAGGCATTTATCCTAGTGAATAACCAGAAGACAAGGAAGTAAAGTTGAGCATTTCCAAAAAACTCAGAGGTTCGTGAATTTTTACGGTCAACTACCAGCATGTCCTTGACAGAGAGAAAAGAGGGCAACATTTAACAGCAAAGATTTCTAGTGTCTGCAAAGCAGCAGTAAAAATATTATTTTTTTGTGATAGAAAGGTTATTCTTTACATGTAACTGTATGCACGACTGTCCACAGAATATACCTACTTGTGACTGCATAATAATTTTATGTACACAGTCAACAGTGTCAAACGCCTAGAGGAAAGATGCCACTGAACCTTAGCCATATGACAGATTTGAAGTGACTTTACCACTGCATTACTGAAATTATCAAGGAAAGAAGAGTCTGAAGCTCCTAAATTTCTTAAAGGATGAATAATTTAATTTAATTCCCCACACTGAATAACAGATTTACTCGTAAATGCTCAGACGTTCATTCTGCACTCAGGGTAAGCACCCTGGCTTTGAGGAAGAAACACTGTATTCTCTTTTATACACAACAGTAAGTCTGAGACAACCCTTCAACTGTAAATCTCAATTCCCCTCATTTATTGGGCCATCACTGATGCCTCCATAACAGCAGAAGTCAGAGATTTGAGAGTTCTGAAAGGGTTTAGATACACAAGTCCCATCAGAAGCATGGGAACCATTCCTGTAAATCTTTCAGGCAGCTCTAAAAAATCTCAGTCTAAATTCCTTCCCCCTCCCTTTGCATATTTTAAAGAAACTAGACACAGCCCTGGAGAACACCAGCAAGCAGAGAGGGGACTACCTTATCATCAGTGGTAGCAAGGTAAAACAAGAGAATTGGCTTTGCATGGTAGGCAAGCTTAATAAAAGGCACTTAGAAGTGCCATCACACTTGTCCCGCACATTTAGCTGTCACAAGGTATCAAGCAAGTGATGTTGCAATGCCACTTGGTACACGGTGAAGTTGGTTGCATCTAGTGGTTGGACAGAGATGAAAATGCTTCTGGAAGATTGCAAGTTACTACTGAACACAACAAGAAAGATAAGTTTAAAAAGCTGAAGAAAGGAAGGAAATTCATCCGTTTTCAATTAACTGGGAAGGCTGAATGGTAATATTTACTCCCAAATAACACTATCAGCCTCAAGTCTGATTCTCCTCTAGGGGACAGAAAGTTTGATAAAAATGCAACACCCTGGTGCTGATTACGATAAATGCTCATTGAGGACATATTTTGGTGGTGATAAGGAGCTGCGTGACCTTGTGAAGACCCAGTGCTCCGAGGCAGACACTTGCGGCAGCGGCGGCCGCACCTCCGTACAGGAGCAGCCCTTCTGCAGAGAAAGCAAATAAAGAAATGAGCTCAGCTCTGACACAAAACATCTTTTAACTCAATTACTGTTTACAAACACAGCCATGCTCCTGTCTGGGGAAGCAGAGCCCAGATACTGTCAGACTGGATAATGAAATGGAAAAGGAAAAGGGAGAAAAGAAAAAAAAAAAAATCCCCTGTGCCGCAGCATCCCTCCTTTTCCTAGCCCTGGTCATTTGGAGAAACGCATCTAATCCCACCCGGAGATGCAGTGAGGACTGGCCTCCCAAAAGGAGCAGGCAACATAAAAGTCTGGAATGTACTCTGTCCTACACCCATCACGGCACAGCATTTGAATATTGGATTTAGTGTTGTGCTTCCACAGATATAAAATTAGGCCGACAGAAGTCTGGATTCAGGCCCTTGCTCCATACTGCTAACTCGTGGAGTGTCGGTAGCCAAAAGCATTTGGAACGGTTGTCTCTCTCCAGATGCTGCCATTCATTTCTGTGGGAACAAGACCACTTACATCTAATTACAGTTTCTGCTCAAATTAACAGGACAGAAATGACAGCAAAAAAAAACTTCTCTGGACTAAATGGGAGACCTTTCATCAACACGGCTTATAAAGCAGTTGACTTTCAAATATACTGACTTTTAAGTAATTTAAAGTTCTCATGTTTCAACTGCTCAGCTTGTCCCATCAGCATATTAAAGCAACAGCAAAATGGAGGGAAAACAGCCAGCTGTATTAAAAAAGTCTCCTGCTTGTGCAAGATTTGTTAAATAACCATGCAATCAGGGATGGAACCGGGACCATCACGGCATAAAACACTGTTTTCATTATCAAACCAAATACCAACTGCACGTTACATTATATCATGCGGACTGCAAAGACAGGTTTTCACAGATACTGCATATGGACTGAAACATATGCACGTAGTCTTACACACGCACATGCATCTCTCTCTCACTGAACTGGGGAAGTCGGGTCTAATTCCACTGAAGGGTAAGAAAATTTGCAGTTTTCAGATGAGAACTGAGCTACCCACGAACACCTCCCTTCCTTGCATTACACTTTGGGATCATATTACCATCACGTTACCACCACCTTACCATGGATCACATCACCATCGGCATCATATCAGTGGTCCATCGCATGCAGAACATTTCTGCCTTTCTAAGCCCATAGGAATTTTGCTATTGCCGTCAGCTGGGCTATGTTCCCATTCCAGGTGTTGACTAACTTTGCTTAGACTGGTCCTGTCCGGAAAAGGATGGAAATAGAGGCAAGCATAAAGCTCTGAGACTACTTCCCTCTGGTTCATCAGGCAGTACTAATGCAATGGCTACAGTCCCATAAGGGGTGTCTCCACGTCCTGCTGGTGAATTGACATCCGAGTCAGGTTTCCTCCCTGCCAAACAGACAGTCTGCGCATGAAAATAATTCTGTGCTATTAATCTTCATTGATTTATTATTCTGGTCCAACCTTGAATAGTTGCTGTGTCTCAGATCTTAATCAATGAGTGGTAGATAAAATCATTCATACCATTCCAAAAGAGGGGGTTACATCAACATAGTTAACAGCTTAATACATTCAAAGGAAAATTCTGTTCCTTTTTTAACGTGAATTCATGAGCAAACAGGTTCTTTTGCACCTCCTTACCAGCAGCGCTGCTGCATTTGGATATTGCATGGACGCAAAGGTGCAGCCCTGTTCTAGTTATGACAGGGGAACGTGGAGCAATGCAGAGCTGCCCTACAGCGTAGGAACACGCGCTGTACTGCGCACTTGCTAATAATGGTTGTTTAATCATTTCTAAGCTCCGAGTGAACCTACACTCGATACATGCAGATATATACAAGCAAACACTTACAGCTCAGAATGAGCAAATTACAGACTTGAAAAGGAATGGGCAGATAACCATGCACAGAAGTAATGGCTAGATATGGGCCCTCTATAAGATGTTACAGGTAGGTAAGGGTCAAATACAAGCAATCTTTTTATAGGATATCCATAACCAATCTTAAGACCCGTATCACTGTCCAAAAAATTAATTTGTAGCTGACTTTCAACACACCAGCTGCTATATTTTTTAAGTTATTTCTCATCCAGATAGCACAACTGGACACAGTTTTAAAGGATCTGATAGCTAGGTCCAGCTCCTGACTCGTCCCAAGGGGCAAAGTGAAATCTCAGAAACCGCCAGACATCCATTTTGTATGTGCCAGGTGTGAAGACAGCCAACACAGACTTACAGACAGACAAAATTTGACATTTCCTTCTATTTTAGCAGCAGAGCCCTTAAGACACACCAACGTAAAAATCCTTCACTAGAAGGACAGACTTCACCTCACACCAGGCAGACTTTTAGAAACATTTCAAACCTGAGATGAACAAAAGAACAGGAAGAAATATTATACAATGTGGATCTAGACCAAATTCATAGGAAAAACGTGAATTAGTTTTAACTGCAGGTTTTCCCCCCTGTCCCACCCTTCGTTAGGAGAAAGGAAGGCTCTCCATTTGCTCCCACTTAATCATTCCAAACACACAGACATAGCGTTTCAGCACACTATGACTGTTTAAAAGTGATTTTCAAAACAAAAACTGTAAAATCTATCAGACATGCATAGAATTCCTTGCTAAAGGTCCAATCCAGTTTCCACTGAAGTCAGTCCTTAGAGTTCAATGGCAGCTGTGCTCACCTTTAAGGTGAGATTTTCTAAATCTGCCCAGTGACTTAGAGTGTGTCTACACAGCTAGTTAAGGTTGAGCCTGATCCTTAACTCGGTAATCATCTGCACAGTTAACCCTCAACGCACCCATAGTCTGGTGTTTGAAGATCTTCAGGAAGCGCAAGATAAGAGGAGAGCCAGCCTTTTGTGGGGCTGTGAGGGGAGAGGATGTGAACCCCTTCCACTGCCAGGGCAGCAGGAGCTCAGGCTGAAGGAACAGTTCTCAGGATGCTCCTCAGCTCCTGTGCTGATGATGTCAAGTCCACTGCTTGACTTTGCACTGACAGGGACTGCAAGACTTCACAGGTTGGTGGCAGAGAAGCAGAAACTTAGAAATTTATGAGCAATATTGCATTGGAAGCACTGTTAACTAAGGGTGCCTGAATATTGCCACTGGAGCTGAAGCCATTTGTGTGCTTAAAATTAAGGTACTCTCATCTCTACTGCTGTATCCAATCTCTAGAGCATCCCTGAAAGTCCTGCTTTCCACAGAATGGATGTCCCAGCCTACCCTTCAGCGAGGTTCCATGGAGTAGGGAACCACAGCAGTACAACTCTGGTTTTATTTATTTTTTAAAACAAGTTAACATAGTTTTAGTTTCCTGGAATTAAACTCACACTGGTAGTTACAAGAAGAAACCACAGGCATGAACCAGGTAAAAGAAAAGAAAATTTTATCTTCAAGCTGTTAAAAGATTCAAAGTTATTTGGTAAGGGACTAGCTAAATATTGATTTTTTTTTTTCTGGTAGAAAAAACAGAGCACTGAATTTTTCTAACAAGGAAACACAGAACAATCAATTTGTGATCAGCTTGCACCATCTTAGTCTTTACCAGAAGAGATTTCTTTCTAGCCAAATATTAGGGATATTGTCAGTTGGTTCCAAGGATAAATTCCTGGAATAACCGCCACTAAGTTGACAGATTTAAAGCTTTATCTAGAGGGAACATGACAGGGAATGTGCAATGGAACAGATTTTGCACTTGAGACTCATTCCAAGAGCTGCAAAACTACAATAGTTTCCAAAATGTAGGACAGACTTCCTCAGGTTATTGCCTTACACACATGTCCACCCAGCCAACGATTAAAAATTCACAAGAACATCTTGTCATATGGCTCAGCATTCAATTTGCTTTCCAGTCTCTGAATCTAATCTTACCTTGAGCATTCCTTATCTCAGGAGGAGTCTTGCAGTTAAGACAGGACTAGGCTGCAAAGTCGCCAGAGTTCAAGTTCCAGTCCTGCTTTCGAGTTTTGAAGAACTTGTTTAATCCCTCCAAGATGCAGCTTTCCATCTGTAGAATGGGGATAATACCACTTGCTTTTCGTAGTCTGTTCAGTCTCTCCAGATCCTAAATTGCTTAGGAAAAAGTGTCTTACCATATATTTACCTTTCGCTTTGTGGAGCAGGATATCCAATGCCATTGGAGTGCTTAAGCAACGTAGCAATATTAGCAAAAGCTTGTGCAATAATGCCGAAGGGTATAATGGCATATGCAGCTTTTAAAGCCAGGTTGGACAAAAACCTACCCAGAAAGTATAAAACAAAATTGATCCCGCCTTGGAGACCATGGTTCAGCTACATCATTGCTTCTCCATACAGTTCGCCAACTCTTTCTTTTCTCGGGCAGGTATGAGGCTCCTGGGTCCGAAAGGATTTAATCTCTAAATTCCTATCTATTGTACGAAGGTATCACTGAAGAAGGAAGTCTACTTCACGAGCTCTACTCCTTCCCCGATAAAAACTAAACTGTATTTCAACCTCAGATTGATGGGCCTGATGGATTGACTTCAGGATGAAATTCTCTGGCTAATATAGGCCAGATGATCGTAGTAGATCCTGCTAGTCTACAAAAAATGGGCTAATCCACTGTGACAAACTGCCAGCTCGGGCTCATGACCCAGCAGTGATTTCTTACTGTATCAACACGCAGGCCGTGCAAGGAGTAGTCATAGGGAAGCCTCTACAAAGTTCTGAGGAGCAAAGATCATCCCAAGCATTGCAGGCCATTCGGTGATTTTTTTTCTTTTGCATATCAGAAAAAGGGATGTGTTTGGAAGAATACAGCCTGCAAATTGTTCACCCCGTTCCACTAAGCCTACTAAATCACCTGGAGGTGTCCCAGTTAAGCAGAACTACAATCCCTATTAAGTGGCACTCATTGCCACTAAGCATCGTTGGACTTACATGATTTCCCTTGTAGATGTCTGGATTAAGTGGTTTTGCCAACTAAGCACCTCCTTTTTCTGATTCAGCGGAGAGTCCTGAATCGTACGTATTTTACTGCTTTATATATTTCAAATAGCATGAAAACTGGCTGGTTTTGTGGAAATTAAAATACAGTTTATCTGTTGCACAAATTTTCAATACACGTGAGCTCCCAGTGCATGTGGAATACATATATCCCATCTGTATATACAGTCCTGCATTATGTATATAGTCATTTTCAGAGAGCAGCGAACAGCCTGCCCATGCACTTACCCTGGTCTGATAACATTCTTATGAAACAGAAATCATATGCTGAACTTTGGAATAATGTCAGCGCACAAAGGAAGGGAAAATAAATAAAGAAAGAAAACCAAAATCCAGGCACCTTGAAGCACTGCTCTGAGAAACCGTCCGTCTCAATGGAAAATCCGAAGGCTGGTGCATTTGGCCGCTTTCAGAGCGTAGTTCAGTGAGTAATGCCTCTTTCATTGGACACTCAAAGCTCTAGAGTCACATCTGTTTGTGCCGGCGTGAGATTGGCACGCTGCTCCCGCTGATGAAAGCTGAAGCGATGGTGCCAACCCACAGGGAAAAGCATGGCTTTCAGGATTTTTCCTTTCTTTCCTTTTTCTGCAAGTATTCTAATACAGTGCCAAGGCGGCAAAAGAGGCGAGCGCACACAAATTTTCTTCGGAGGATGAGGGGAATGAAAGAAGGAGGGGTGGGGAGGAAAAGGCTTGTTGTCTGAAAGCTGAACTTGTCATAGAGTTCTTCCTTTTTTGATGATAACAGAACAGGTCAGCAATGATCTGGACCATGGAAGGCAACAGAAGGTTTGCCTTTAACTTCTACAGAGGCAGCTTCAGTCGCTGTGCCAAGCACAACCTCCCCACACCCCAGCCTTGAGTTTGAATGCGCCTGATTTTCATCTTTACAAATTGCTTGCTGTTCAGGTGAGGCATATTAAGCCCTCACACATTTTTACACTCACATATTTGACCCAATGACACATTTCGGCACTGATGAGCTGTGGTTGCAACACCTAACATCCAGGCGCTCGGTCCCAAGAGACCCTGCAGCTCTGTGGTGCAGACCTAGGCTGCTTTATCAACGGATGGGGAGAGCTGGGGACCTCTGAATTTCGCTGGCCAGTCTTTTGCAGCTTGTGCTTGAAACGGTAACTCTGTCACCTTTATTCAGCGTTCCGTAAAACAACACACACCCTACAGCTCTTGCAACAGTGTCACCAGAAGGAAACCAGCACTCGATTCACAAGGCCAGGTCTCGGGGTGGTTTTCTGTGCCTTCACAGGGGAAGATCAAAAAACAGAAAAATAGGAACCTGGTGTTGCAGCAGGACTGAGATTTCAGCTAGCCTCACTCTTGCCCTGTAAAATATCTGAGAATAATTAAATCTGTTCCTTTTCTTTAATTAGCCTTGTGTCTTATTAGAGCAGTTCACTGCCATGTCTTTATTTACTTGATTATATCACCTCCACACCTTTGCCTTCTCTCCTCCACCTAATCTTCACATCTCTTTTCCTTCCCTTAAAGCTCTTTATTTTAATGCTTTGATGTTATATTCGTTTCCCCCCCCATGCTTTGTTTAAAAGAAAAACAAAGATAGAAAATCTATACACGAAACAGAAGTCAACTACGTCTTGACAAATCAAGCTTTTAAAATGTCAGAAAAAGCAGATTTAAAGATGAAAGCTCATTCTTAACCCAGCTTCCTTCTTCAGAGACCTTAATATGATCTCTTTATGTAACTGTTTGCCAATTAATTCAAAATATAATGCAAGCTGCAATTTCTCAGAGACACATGCATTCATTAGGGTTGTGGAGAGTATATAGTTTGCAGACTTTGATTGATTTTTTAAGTCTCATTGAGCTGCACAGAACAAGACATCTTTTAAAGACATCTATTGTCCAAACAACCACTGTTTAAATACAAATTCACAAGAAACAGATGGTTTTCAAATGGGTGCAAAACAGTTTCCCTAGAAGACCGGTAACAACATTTAATCTTAGAGCAGTGACAAGCCCTGTTCAAGTTATGACCTACATAAGGAGAAAACAGCAGTTCATCATCATAAGTTTGCCTTTCTCAACACATTACCAAAGCTTATAAGCAGGGGCCACGTCCCAGGCTATGAGAGATCAGATCTCTGAATATGTAACATTATACCCTGTAAAAGTTGCTCTAGGCACTTGTAGTTATCATCTCCATCCTCTTGAAGATGCCCTTGCATTGCACCTATGGCTCAAGGACTTGTGGCTTTACAGGTAGACACATACCTAAAACAAGCCCAGACGAAAATAGGAATATGGAAGTTCATTCACACCAGTTCTGTTGGAGAAACACATGTCTGAAACTGAAGAGACAGAGGTTTCACAGGCACCGTTTGAACGGCCTTTCAGATTTCACACCTAAATAATGATGCTACCATAAAGTTGTTCAGCTGATCCTTCTTACGATAGCCCGCTGGTATAGTTTGAAATACAAGGAAAGCTAGTAAGAAGCCATAAGCAGTGGAATGTGGTGGTAAGGTTTACTGGCACGTGTTTCAGGTACCCAGAGTATTCATTAAACAGGAAAGGGTTTAATCGAGCTCGACAGATTTAATTTTCAAGGATTCCTGAGTGGAATCAGGAGCCCAAACCCTGTTGTCTTTCAGATCTTTCCATTCTTGACTTACTGAAGGTGCTTTGAAGCTCCTGCCCTGGTCTGTCTCCAGCTACAGCACTATTATTGAACAGTGATAGTGCAGAAATAGCCTGCAGATGCAGCCTGAGATCCTATCTAAAATGGAGTCAGTGACTGAAAAAATGACAGACATCCAAATCCCAGTACAAACCAAAGTATTCCCTGCAGTTTTCCCATGTAAATGGCCTGAAGGATCAAACACGGTCCCATGGTGTCAGATTTAACAGCACTGGGTAGGAAGATGGCCAGAATCTTTCTGAGAAAAATTGTAGTACACGTTGACTGGCTTCCAAGCGAGTCCTCCTCTGCGAGCCTCATGTTTTAAAACTCCCTACCCAGACAGCTTTGTTACTTCAGTTACACACACTAGTGGTACATAACTGCCATGTATGTATAGAATACTAAAGAGAAAATAAATTGCTAGCTGAGCGTTATCACCCATAGGACTTAGTTGGAGACCATATCAGCTCTGCAAGCATAAAGACAACTCTCAGACCCTACCATGTTCTTCAAATACATAATACAGACCTTATGTTAGAAAAAGTACAACAGTAAGTCTGCAGATAGAGCTCTTTGAGCGCGATAGGACTCCAACTTCTTATGCCACTAGATCTTAGGTAATGTAAGCCAGGTGGAAAATAAAAATTAGCTGAGAAGCAGACTGAAGAAGGAAGTGGATTGACAATGCGAGAAGGGGGCACAGTACAAACAAAAAGCAGAGAAAGGAAAGCATGTTGTTGGTGGGTGAAGCGGTCATCTTTTGGCCAACCAGTAGAAGAGAAAAGGAGCAGAAGAGAAAGTCTGTTAGCAGCAGCATGGAGACAGTGCCCAAGACAGAAACCCTCGACTGTGGCCCAAACACACTCTCCTCTCGAGCCTGGAGAGGGCCGGGGTAACCATGTATCCTAGTCATTCTACCCTGCACATAGGGATCAAGGTCTAATAACAAACATGTCAAAACTGCAGCTGGGTATGCTCTGACAAAGTCCCCTTGCTCCTTTGGCCACCCTGCTGTTACCCAGCACCTCGGTGTGGATGGTAAACAGTTATTCCACAGGCACTCACCACTTGGACCTTATTTCCTAAGTAACAGACCAGACCTTCTCAAGATTTTTCTTTCCCAACACGTGACATTTCTCATCGTGCGAGTCAGAGGACCAGGAAGGGCTGAGTGTTCAGCTGCAACCCAGCAACATGCCTCCCTCAGGGAGAGCACAAGATGCTGCAGGGACACAGTACCCAAGCTGGAGTACAGCACTGTGGTCCTTCTCACAGCCCAAGACCCTTCTCACAACAGCTACAGCTGGCTCACAAGATAGGAGAGCAGCATGGGGCAGCAGCAATGCACTGCAAGCGTATGGGAGGCTGGCTTTCGATTTCAGAGAGCAGGAGCCACCTCTGAGCTTCACATTCAATGCATGAGACTGGAAAAGTGCTAAGGACATGCTCTTAGCATAGGAATGAACAGATGCCAGAATACAGCCTTAGACCTGGTTCAGAGAGGGTCCAATGGTGTCCCAAAATCTGATGTTGTTAGAGGTTATGGAGTGGGATGCGGGGAAAATCAGTAACACCTGTAACAAGATGACAATAAAGATGGGTTCCCCAAGAGCCCCAGATAATCAGGATCCCGGCCCTGTCTTCTTTGCTCAAACAAAACTACTGAAGAGAGGAATTTCCTCTGTGACAGAGTGTGCTGGAAGCATGCCCAGGCCCACCACGACTCCATCCCAGTAGTTCAACGTGGAGCCCCCGGTGCTATTCACGATCAAGAGAGTGAATTCTATAGCCCCCTGCTTCCCTCTGCCCCACCGGCAACCAAATTCCAACACTGGCTTTATGCAAATCCAGCTCAGCCCCCCTGCCCTTCTCTCCTTAGCTCTATGCAATATTTTACTGAGCTATTGTTTCTCTAGGACAGTACCAAAAACATCACGTATTGTCCTCCGCTGACAGTCTCAAGCCATGAAGGAAAATATTCCTGCCCTCCCAGATGAGTTTTGCAAGCGCACAGCACGTGCTTACGCCCCATTCACGGCAGCGCGCTCTCACGACGCATGGTACACTGGATTATTGTCGAGTGCAGCCGATTCCCCCAGCTGATGTTACCCTAGGCACTGTCCCAACAGTGGGCTCCCCCCTCAGCCAGCTGACAGTCAGCTTCTCCAGCATCCAAGGTGCAAAACGATGCACCCACCATCATCCACTAATTGCTTGTCCTGGCTCACAGGCAGCTGCATTCCCTGCAGATGGGGTTGTGTAACTGGGGTTTAAACACACATATATCCTATGGCACCAGGCTCTGCCGGGATCCTCCGTCCACTCGAGGAGCCGGCGTGTGTGTCCAAAGCAATTACAGCAGCATGCCTCGTCGAGGCTGTTCACTGGCATAGCAACATTTTATTTCTCCCACCCGACAAAATAAAAAGCAGGAGAGAATTATTTGTCAGCTCAATCCCTGTGTTAATCTAGTTGCAAGTATAATGTGATTTCCCTCCCGCCCCAGTAGTAGGTTTTGCAACACCTTACATATGGATCATTTTAATCTAATATAATCTGGCTGGCTAGAAGGAAGGTTTCCCTCCACCACAGCTGCTTGTGATTAATGCTAAATATACATGCCAAGCTTCAGTCAGCAAGACTGTGCGTCTTAGCTAGCCTGTGTTTGGTAAATCAACAGTAAACCCCATAAAATGCAGAAGATGCTGCAAAGCTTTATATGCTTCAGTCACATCCAGCTTTTTTTCAAACGCTTCCTCTATTTGCCATTTCTAATATATCATGATCTATTACTTCTTTTCTTCTTGCAAAATTGATTTAAAAGCTGCTGATCACAGAAGATAAGAAGTGTCACCTCACCTTTACAAATAACCAAACATGGGCAAATACTCCTTAACTGTTTCGTCCTCTTCATTTCACATTCACTTACTGCAAGCTTCAGCAAGAAGAGAAGCATTTCTGTTGAAACTAAGATCAAGCACATATGTTACAATAAAAACCACAAAGCCAATAAATGATAGTTTCTATATCATTCTGAAATACAAACATGTATTCTTATTTTACAATAATTATCAAACTAAGATTAATATAATCTTGTATATGGCTTCTCTTCATGGTGAGTTAAATTATGTTAAATGTCTCCCGCTATTATTCTTACCCAGCAAGAAACATTTTAATTGTAAATTTGTCTTTTGCAGTCTTTAAATTACACACACATGCACATTAAAAAAGGCCAGTACTACGGATACTGTGTATCCACTAATCTGTAAACAGACTCCCAGTCCAGGACTCCTCTCTGAAACGTGGCATCAATTGCACAGGCTCCCATTTAGTTTTAGTTGAATAAAGCCATACTAGATACGCAAATAACATCAAACTTGCCAGATTAGAAAGGGGCACCTAGTACTCTAAATCATGATTGTCAATCATCACCCAGGATTAAGGGATATAGTTTAAAAACCTAAAAGCAAGCACTTCCTTTTAACTTCTGCCTACTGTGCATTTTGGATTACCGCCCAGAAGCAGCATTACTTGAAACAAGGCTGCCTCCCTTCCACCATCTCGGGGAAGTGCATCTTTGCCATCCGCTAACCTCTGTTTGGGGAAGAAAAAAGTCTCAGCAAAGCATACAATTTAGATTCGAGATCTACTGCTGACTGTGATTATATTTATAACTCGCTTTTCACAGAAAAATGGGGGGTTATTTTTGGCTTAATAAGTGCTTTCTGAACACAGTCACCATTCTCCTCACAAAGATGTAAGGCAGTTAAAAACCAGAGCAGCTACTCTATTCTTACACAGAGCTGGCAGCCTTCCTGAAGCACTGCCTTTCACATGAAGGCTTTTGAGAGAATGACTTGGAATGTATTTTCTTGTACTCCTCAAAACAGAGCAGCATCTCATGGATAACTCCACCTGTCCTCGTGCACGCAAGACAGCCAACACTCCACCTTCCTGCTCTGTCCTCTCCCTCCACCACTTCTCCTGGGTTCCCCTGGTTGAGCTACAAGACACTTCTGAAAAGCTACAGTTGCCACTTCGAAAGTCTCTCCTTCGCTGTTGGAAAACGTCATGGCAGAGGGCGATTGGTCAACAAATTTTAATGTTGAATATGCACGACAGTTCGGTGAACTCAGGCCAGAATTGGGTGATAAACTGGGAATAATTTACAGGAACAGTTAACTGACCCGGCTGCTCTGTTTGGCTCTTAACTTCTCACTTAGTACCTGATTTTCCAGGTAAACAGGTAT
>Ga0181612_102224_pt1 | contig 17396 bp, 6 predicted proteins | sample HoacroProtozoa21_FD_119630 | JGI IMG/M metagenome (GOLD analysis project Ga0181612, IMG submission 119630) | Hoatzin crop microbial communities from Cojedes, Venezuel. Combined Assembly of Gp0051906, Gp0051904, Gp0051908 | reverse complement strand
TTTTTTTTTGTTTGATTTTTTTTTTTTTAAGGCTAAATGTAGCTGATTAACCAAGGCTTATGTGATTATGGTTTTCATGCTTGATCAGGTCTGCGCTTATCCTACAAGATAGTCTAACATTGGATCCACAACCTCAGTTTGTGTCTGTTTAGCATCAATGACTCTGTCAGAGATGGGTTACTCTATCCCATAGAAGTTTTAGCTGTTCAGAAGACTATAATATTTGTACAGCCATGGTGGTACCAGTCTGGAAAAATACTCCAGGCGAGTAAAAGCAAAGGACAGAGGCCCTTCTTCCTCTCGGTCCAAAAGAAATGGCTACCTTAATTTGTGACCAAATTTTCCTCATTTAATGTGGTTTGGTGTTAGATTAGCTTTGCTCTGGCAGTTATCTGTTGTTGAAAAGCGTGGTCCCACTTCTCTCTGTGTGCCATAGTTTCCTGCCCCTTTTTGTGCACCGGGGCAGTGGTTGTCTGACCTGGCAGTCGGCCAGTTAAGAGAGAGCCGAAACAGAAGAAAACTAATTCTATCAAGAAAATGAACTTATTTTCTGCCATTCTCATTCCTTGATCCAGTTTGGGGAGAGGTCAGGCAACTTGTATCCTAGGCTACAGAACCAACATTTTGGGCAACAGTTCTCCATAAGACTATGCTCGGCAGTAAGTTCAGATTGAACCTCAAATGTCTGACTTTCTAAACTGCTTTATCCTCTTCCATATTTTTAGGTACAGTTATTAACCTGCTTTTAAAAAGGAAATTCAGATCCCAAGTCATAGACTTTTATTTAGACATTGATTTGCTTTGAAAAAAGAATTTCTAAGATTTGTCCTCAACTTAAAACAAGTTTGAGGTTGCAGAAAAAAGTTTGGTTATGCTTGCATTTGTTTCATTTTTCACACTCTTCTCCACTTCCTTCTTTTGCTGGAATACTTCCAGCCCCATCAGAACCCGGAAGTACCAGAAATAAACCAGAGGCACCCATTTTTGCAAAGCATGGGTCGTCTTGTGCTGAAAATACTGGGCTGGAGTTTGGGAAATCTGGATTCAATTTTCTGCTTTGCCACTCACTTGCAGTTTAACATTGGCCAAATTATTTAGTAAAATCAGCCTACACTTCAGACTTCCATCTGTGAAACAGCTGATATCTCCTTAACTCAAAGCAGCACAGTAAGTTCATTCGTGGTTCTGCAATGCTCCAGTGCTGTGGTGATTGGAGCCGTTTGGGAGCACAGAGAGGCTCTTTTAGAACAACAAAATGCTGTCACATTTAAATAACATAGGATTTGTTTTTGTGTCCCAAATAATTAGTTTTATCTTGTTTTAACGTGCTGGAGAACAAGCTGTTGTGTTTGTTTCTGGAGACATGTATTATCCCAGTCCTAAGCAGCTCTGTGTGTGTCTGTTGTGGCAGCATCACTCCTGACCAGCTAACCTGGAATGGGATGTGCTTCAGTGGGGCTCTCATAGGGAGCTACTGAAGATGTACTGTGTTCAGTAAGGCATTCATAAAATGCGTTTTTTTATTTTAAGACATAAAGGTTAGCAAATCTTGAGCAATAAGCGTAGTTATGCTTTCACCTAGCAGTGTGACTTACTGGGCAGTGCATGTATATACCAGAAGTCTGTCTCTGTATTTAAGCAGAGAAGGAAGGATTTGACCCTAAGCTTAAGAGATTCTGGCTCTGTAGATCAACTTGGCGTCTCACGTACTCAGTTCCTGATGACCCACCCTGACTATTCTGCAGATGCAGAACTGTATTCCCAGATGCACAAGAGGATGGTGCGTTTGAAACATGGGACATAAATAAATGTATCTAAAGGGTAGCCACAGGTCTAATCAACCTTGGTTCCAGTTAATAATCTGAAGACTATGCTTGTTAGGCTGGGGATTGGCAAATCAATTTACCAGTTTTAATGAAGACTTTTTGCTCTTTAGATCCTTTATTTACAAAAATGAATAGAATAAGTGTATCACAGAGCCAGGTGTTGACAAAGATTCTTCAATGCTACAAGAATCCTCAGCTGTTACATTAAGACCACATGAAATCCCATGGTCCTTCGTCAGTCAAAAGATACTAGAAGGCAATGAGGTAGCTTATCATATTATTATAAATACTAAATATGAATAACAAATTATTAACACATTACCCCTTTTCATGACTTATCACTTTGATTATGCTGCAAGATTTCAGAAGTCAAATTTTCAAGGGGCTAAAGAAGTACAAACATTAAAATATTTAATCCTGGATTTGGTGTATGTGCCGTTAGTTAGGAACGCAAACCATAGAAACAAAACTTTCTGCAGCAAACTACTCAGCAAAATAGATTGCAAAAGAAAGTCTTACAAGTAATTAGATTCCAAAGAAAAATTTCATCACAGCTGCCTCAGCAGCTGATAAACGCCAGTTCAAAAAAGACACATATTAAAGTTTATTGAAACATTACTAAGTAATGGTTTACTTATTGGTTTCTCCATTGCTCTTAACAGGAACTCAGACTTTTAAAATTATTCTCAAGCAAATGACTAAGCTCTGTATTAAGTAGCTGCTGTGCTCACTAAAAGTCAGTCATTTGTCTTTGCCATTACACAATGAGTAGTGAGCTGCCTTTTGAATCCTAGCTATATACCTATGTAAATATATTACCATGATACAGATACTATGGCATTCTATTTTTAATTTTTCCATAGTATTCTCTGCTTTTATATTAAGCGGTCTTTGAAAAGACTATCTACAATCAGAAAGAACATCTGTATGTGCATGTGAGTTTAGATAGAAAGACGGAAATTGAACTCAAAGGCATTTTCATTGCAATATGCTCTAAGGGTCATTGAAGGATTACTTTGAACTTGAGGCCAATTAGATATCCAAAATTAAGTACTTTTTGTAATAGATGCAAAAACTGGAAACTGGAGTTGTTGCTAGCTGCTTTAGAAGTATTAAGAAATCCAGAAGCTGAGTAAGTTGGAGTAAGATGATATAGCTTTCAGTGCTTGGCACATTTATCATTCTTGGATGAATGTTTGCCAAAGGCAGGTATGGTTATTGGTTACTATGGTGTTATGACATTGTATATAATTGACGCAAGACTTCTGAAAACATATGCAAGCTGGTTTTGGGTATGACTGGATATGTTATATAGGCACAGTTTTCTGAACAGTTGCATTCGATGAGCAAAGTAGTGGATGAGGTTCTACGATTGGATTCAATATTGAATGTAAACCTACTTCAAGGAGTTCAAAGTTAGTTGCACAGTTTTAAAGAGCTTGACAGTAGTCCTTATCTGAGTAAGTTCATGTCTTTAAGTCCTTGCCTGGTGAATTGTGTATTTGATTTAAGTAGGCCAGTTCTGTTTTAAAGGACTGATAGAAATGGGGAGACCTATGTCTGTATGGTTGTGTAGTATCTGATTTATGAAAATGTGGGGGTTTATGCTAAACAAGAATTTCTGTGGGTAACACAGATGTTCTTCACACTGATCATTGTTTCAAAATCTTCTTGTAAATCTGTTTAGCCAGACTGGGATGGGAGGTTGGTTTATTTTTTGAGGGTTCCTCTCATGTTGGAGTAGATCTCTACTTGTGAGTAGGATGCTCTTGAGTCTATAAAAGCCAGGACTCTGCTAAATGCTCCTTTCTTTACAGCCTGTCTAGACCTCTAGAAACTGTGTCTAGTGACCTCTTAGCACTTTAACAGCTGGTGTCTGAGTGTATGGGTATAGACCTTACCTTGGTTAACCACATAAATGCCATAGGGAGAGACAACTCAAGATCCTCAGCTCTGAATTCTTGGCAGTAGTCAATGAGTGATTGACCATTAAATTAACCAGCAAGTGCAATTAGGAATATCTCACCAGGTCTGCTGTACTGTGCCGTTAGCAGAAGGTAAATACAAGTGCACCACGCAGAATGATGTAATTGTCTTTTGTTATGCTTCATTATATTTAGTGTAGGACTTTCTTTTTTCCCTCTAGCTATGAGGCACTAGCTGTGTCCCCTTGCACAAATGTGCTTAAGTATGACATCAAAATAATCTAATTAAAATATGCTAGTGGGTTACCTGAAAGGGACTTTAGCAGAGTGGAATAGTTCTGGTCTTCTCTAAAAGATGACAGCTCTATGTACAAACCCTGGCCCATTTGCTAAACTCCACTACCTTCTAACCTGTAGAAAGTTTAACATCTTCATTTTTAATTACAGGTGCTTTAATACATTTGAAAACATGTATAAACTTTAATTTTTTGGGTTTGTGATTCATGATTCCATACAGTGTCGTATATAGAGAAGGAAGAATTATGAAAGCTGTATGTGCAGAAAGAATGATTTGATGAATCCTGAAAAATATGGGATCTGTTGGCATGACTTCATTGTTGCATGAGTTGTTGCTAGGACACCACTGATTTAGGCATCATAAAACTAAACAGAACAACTTCTAATTTTTTTTTATGAATTGTTATACAAAAAGGCAGTTAAAATAGGTGAAGAATGATATTTGATAAGAGTTATATTACTAATGCAATCTGAATGGCTTATCTTGAAGTTATTTCTATATTTGCAAAATGCCATGGATGAATTTTAACAATCGTTCACCAGTTTTCAGAAATGTCACTACATTATTTTGGCAGAGAAGATCACAGCTACAGTCTAATACAGTTGGGCTTCTCACAAGGGAGCACAGAAAGAGTGGAGTGGAGAGGAGAAATACAACATTTCTACTTTCTTAACCAGACATTTCTGAATTTGACAAGAAATTCAAGAATTAACATTAACAAGAATTAAACAGAGCAGACAAGTGACCTACAAATGTGAATTCCACTGTCTCAAAATCTGTAAGATAAAATAAGGGAGAGGAAGATGAGATCATTTTCTGAAAGAAGGGACAGCTGATGAGTATATTTCTTTGCATTTGGTGCCCTAATAACATTGATGAATTTGCATGTTAACTTTTGGGAACATCAGACGTGAGAAGGCACACTTCTAAGGCACCAAGAAGTCATTTAGCAGCTTCCTGGCAGTCACACAAAATGGGAATTGTTCCTCAGGACAGAAATCGGAAGTGACCAAAGATTCATTTCTTCAGCATGAAAAACAAGAACTTGTCCTAATGTACAAAATGAGACCTTCTAGGAAGAGACCCAGCAGGGAGAATGCTTTCTCTAGTGCTGAGAACTTCAGCCTGGGAAAAACACACAACTCCCAAATCCAGCTCCAAGGTGTGCTGTGCCCAGGCTGCAGGGATGTGTCATGGTTGGCCAGCTTGGCGGTTTGGCTTCCCCACCGAGTAAGGAGGCAGCTGCGCTGCCGCTTCCCTTTCCTGCCCCTGCCTCAAGCCGTCTCTCACTGTTGGGTGAAGGGATTTCAAATATCGCTGGGAAAATATTTTCTTTTTTTGCATGGCTGGACTCTGCAATGTTTTTGAGGGAGGAGAGCCTGGTTACTTCATGCTGGGACCCTGGGAAAGTTCTTGTTTTGGTGGGATATTTAGGGCCAGCGGTTGCAAGGGCGCATCCTCAGCGAATCCTTCCTGCTTCACCTTTTGGGCAATGGTGCCTGTCAGTGGATTGGTGACTTTTGGGCCCTTTGAAAATTTGTATGTGTGGGGACAGTGGTCATACTGCTATGCCAAGTGCAGCTGGGTCTCGGGGTGGATCACAGAGCCGCTGGTCATGTGCCTGGCTGCATCCATATGGGTGAACACCAGGACAGGGCACAGGCCTGTAATGTCTGTTTTGTTTTATTGGCAGTTGTCGCCTGTAACAACCAGCTCTCCTCATTGCAATGCCTGGGCATGGCAGAAGCCACCACTTGGTTCCCAACGGTCAGAAAGAACGAGGCCCTACTGTTATACAGCGGGAGATTGTCTAGACTCGTGGAAGGGAGCTGTGCTGTGCCATTTGCCCACAGAGCCACAGAAAAGGTCCCAATTCTGATTAGTTTCCTGGCGTAAGTGCAGCCTCTGATGCCTCACAGAAAGAGAAGTCAACTGTACCCTGACAGCAAGGGAAGCCGAAAATGCAAAAATAGGGTTCCATAATTCACTAGCTGAAACCAGCAAATGTTAAAAGAGCACCACTTGTGTCTCGCCCCCAGACATATACCTACCTACATGGAAAGTTTGTGCTGGGAATGCCCAGGTATGGTACGTTCATCCTGCAAATGGTGCTGCAATGACCCCTGTAGCTAAGGAAGGAGAACTGGAAGGCTCAGTATTAAGTGCTGCTGAGACTGTCTCAAAGATGTTGATTGCCTATGGCATGGGACTTTGAGTCCAACAATAAGCAGCTCTGTGTTGTACTCAACTATTTAAAGTGATCTTAAAATGCTTGCTATCTTGCAACCAGTAGAAGCCTGGGTCCTTTATTTTTCTAGAAGTTTTGGAGTTGTTTGGGCTCTGACAAAGCAAATCACATTGTGAATCTTGAGCATTCTTTCACTGTGCTTGAAAGGGCTTATCCTAAAACTGAGACGTAATCCTGTCTCTAGCTCTCTGCTCAGGTTTGCTGTGCTTCAGTCCACTTGCAAAAAAGGAGTTCATAAAACTTACTAAAAAACCCGAAAAATGTTCAAATGACTTTTTTAAACAGCAAGCGGGCTGAATTTGAACCAGCTACTTAGTGGCCAAGAGATCTTTTTTTTTCATTTCGTTTTTTCTCGTTTTTAATCCCATTAATGCTGAAGTATTTTAAGGACTATTGGTTAAATGCCTTCTTTCTTATTAGAACATTAAGTAGTAATTTCCCTTCCTCTTCTCCCTCTTCACCTCATGCTTTATATTTACTGAGAACAGCAGGTAACAAGGCAAGTCTGGCATCTGACCAAAAAGGTTTTTTAGCTAGTGATTCATTAGTGTGTATAAAAATAGCTAACCTTGTTTAAAGGCACTTCTTACACAAAAAGAAAGAGGTTCAATTACCATATCTCATTTAAAGTGAAGATTAAACATCTTTACCAGGACAGTGCACTAATCCCACAAATCCTATTTATGTTGAAATGTAGTGCTATTGGCAATAAACAGCAATTTGAGAAGTCATAACCCAAGAAAATAATTGTCAAGTGACTTTAGAGCTCCCTATAAATTTCCTCTTCATGACTTCAGCAGTAGTGTTCGACAACGGAGTTAAATATTTGTATTAGGTGCTCCTGCCTTTAACAGACTAATTAAAAAGATGGAATTCTTTGATTCTATCTCAAATCATTTTAGTTCTAATCTTTCTCAGGCAAAGTCAGCTCTATAAATTGAGCTAAATGTATTTTTTTTTTTCTGAATAGAGACTTTACAGTGTAGCAATAAATTCAAGCACTGGGAAAGTAAAAAACGCAACTGAAGTACCCCTATTGGTGCTATTGTGTAGTTGTTATGGTTATAATCCCGTTACACAGACCTTTACCTTGAAGACTATAAATTCTTTGAGAAATTATTCTAATGAGAAAAGGCATTACTTAAAGCATTGTGTTTAAATATGATGAAAAAGGAGATGATTTAAATTTGAAGAACCATGTCACACAAACAGAAGTAGTAACAATGGTGGGAGATTAAATTTTTGCCTATCATGCAGAATTTCTAAATTTGTATTTCCTAAGAAACCACGCAATGGAACCGTCCCTGGGGGTATTTCTTATTTGCATCACAGGCATGCCAGGGACTTGCCATTAAAGATCAGGACCCTGCTCTACACCTGCAAACTTTAAAAACAGTACCTGAATCAAGAATTGTCAGTCTAAAAATCTGATGCAAAGCCCAGTGAAGTCAATGAGAGACTTTCCATTGATTTTAACGATTTGGTTCAGGAGCTAAGTAAGTATTTCTAAGACAAAAATCAATATTGTCCCACAGTGGTAATGTTTTCATGTGCTTTTATTGATCCTTTTGTCACAGATTACAGGATACCTTGGCACTGTCAACACACGAGGTTTTAACAAACTGATTTGATTTATTAACACCATTGGATTAACATCTGCAGTAGCAAGTATTTCTCAAATGTCAGCAAACAAAAGTTCAGCAGAAGGATCACCACACAAAAAAACACTTCTTGCACAATGTGAGCTGAAGTTCAATAGGAACAGGCTTTCCTTCAAACCAGTTTGTCAGAGCGCTGCATGATGTGCTCAGTGTAAGTTGGGCGTTCACAAACATTTTTTTTTTTTAACCAACTGTATCACCAGGTCTAAGAAAAGATCCTACCTCTCCTGGAGTAGTTTAACTTCCTTACTTCCTTTCATGATCACAGTGAAAAGAACATTGCTGTAACAGTATGGTTATAAAATTATGCCCAAACTATCAAATTAGATTGAACATGCTTAGTCTGTCAGTTATGCTTTATGATTTAATAATCCATCTTCTTTTAAATAATTACAGTGAAATGCATAATTCTACTTCAAAAATGTAAAGAAATGCATTGCTGTATTTATAGCACATGACTTGGAAGTGCAGGTACTGGGGCATCATCAACAGGACTGCTTATGTGGGTAATATTTACAATGTGATTGTTCAGTTGACAGCCCTGTCATTTAGCTTTGCCACTTCATAAACCAACTAAAACCCTTCAGTTGTTTCTTGAGAATAATTCTTTGAAGTCTGGACCTTCAATTCAACTTGATTTTTGTATGGTTATTTGAAAAATAAATAGTTCATACAATTTAACAATTATCAAGTAGGTGTACAGCTTTCCTACTCCATGACCATAATCTACTATTTTAGTATGTCAAATTCCTCCACATGATATTGTTACTCATTTTACTAATAGTCACTAGAAAACTCCCCAAATTTAAAATATCATTTCATCCCTTTGAAAGGATCTTTTTACCTGGAAGAATATTTGAAACCTTTCTGAATTTTCCTGATCCAAACCCAAAACTATGAGTTACATATGACATAGAGTAAGATGTATGTATGTAAGATATATGACATAAAGTAAGACATTCATTCATGTTTTCCAAACCAACATAAAGCTTAATTTGCTACTTGAATATGTAATCATTTAGCATATAACCTGTTACAGTATGAATATCTCTAACAGTTCAATTAATCATAACAAAAATGTGGGTACCATGTAAATCTTATCAGGATCACTAAAATAATGGGACTTTTGTTTACAAGGTGTCGATTGGTTTTAGAAGCTTTGATAATGACTCCAGACAGTCAATAAATACAGAGACTTTTACATTGCCAGTAGGAGCCGAACTAAACTATCTAATCTTTTTAAAATGACAGACAACACAATGAACTCTGAACTTAATCCCCTTCAAACATTAAGGAGACAGTTTAGTACTTGAAGTACTATTCAAACTCAAACCCTACATTTAAAAAAAAAAAAATCATTAAGTGTCTGGTTAAAATACACAGGAAAATTCGTAGTTAAGGCTGGTTTTCCTTCCCATTGTGCCTGGGCAGTGGTCTGTGGTGGGCTCCAAGTGTGTTGGTAGCTTGTCTTGGGCAAGGAAAACACCTGTGTTGTGAAAGCAAGCTTGGAGTCAAAGCATTAAAAAAGAAAAAAAAAATCTGAAACCTTAATTACTTTGTCTCTGAGTAAATTTTCCGCTAAGATTTTGAAGAAGACACGGGGGACAATGTTATATTCCCCATTTCAGGTGACAGAATTTACACTGCTGGGCTCATCACCTCTGAAAATGACATGTGGCCTTTAAGAGGAAAAGGGAACCATAAGTGTAAAGTTTACGTTAGACTGAGAGGTGGGGGAGAAAGGTGGCAGGCAATGGCTAAGACACAAGTTTCTTGTGGGACAGCATCTCCAGCTATAATTAGTCACTAAGAAGATTAATCATGGAAGGCACATATCTTCTTTACTTGAAATCTATGAAGCAAGACAAGACTTGTTTAATAAAGTGACACCCCACCACAGTTACACATTTCTCTAATGCCTGTTATTAGAGAGAAAAGATATATATCTATTTATTTGATAACTATCTAAAATTATAAATATATAAAATATATGACTATACAAATATATTAAATCACTCTTTATTTGAGCTTGACAATTTTTTCAACAAATAATTGGACTGACTGCAGGAATGTTTCTCTCACTAGTCCTAAAGTAAGAGGAGAGAATATAAAAATATTCCTAAGTTATCAATATCAATTCTTCTGAGTCAAATAATTGTTTGCTTTTTAACTTCCTCAGAATCGCTATGTACAGTGCAAATCTGAATCCTTCCAGTACTGGTGAAGGTTCGGTATTACCCTGTTTTCCATGGATTGCATCTTGCATGTCTCTCATTGGTTTGTCTTATAAATGTACCTCTCTGGCTAATGAATGGAGGAATGAAACCATTCTAAACCTTTCAATGCATCCCTCTTGCTGCCTAATATCAGGCCTGATGCGACCAATGCTTTGGTTTTATTCTTGATGTGACCCAGATATCTTTATTGTCTTTCCTGGGTAATTGGAGATAAGTTGTGTTAAATCTCTGCATTTGCTACTAATTAATTCCACTGAATATGTAACATTTCCTGAGATCTTTTTGATGCCTCTCTCTATCTCAGGTAGATTGGTGTATGCAATAGGGAAAATGCAATTTAAATAATCATTTGGACTTTAAATAATAGATTTTTAATTACCAAAATCTGTTTACATTGCTGAATGCAGTTTGTTCTGCAGTTTTATAAATTTTGTTTGCTTAACGTATCCTCATTGTCTTGATAAGTTACAGTATTTGCATGTGAATTGTTTAGAATATTTTACATTATTAACAACTGATTCTCAGGTCAGAAATTTCTGATGTTCCCACTATCTGTGATTTGCCATGATTAATTATTTAAGCTTGTCTTTCCTCCAGTGCTGGTTGGGCAGACTACAGTTACTTGTTGGTTGAGCTGCCATTCGGACAAGCTACGTGATCAGCACAGCTTAAATCTTCTAATGGATTGTTCTCGAGAGATGTGATGTCCGTGTTCTCTGGAAAAGATCTACCAGCAGAGGTAAGAGTGTGAGTATTTATTTGGCATCAACATCTGATATTTTAAACCATTTCTGAAGTCGGTATTTACATTAACTGTACATGAGCTGTATCTTGATTTCAGGCTCCGGTTATGTTAATTAGTTTTGCTGACCTATCAAAACACGTCACGATTTTCTAACAGAAAAATCTGAAAATGCTTTCTTTAGAATCTTTTTTGTAAGTTTGACAGGATTTTGGTAATCAGTAGTTTTTCTGATGGTCATTTGTGGTGAAATAAGTGGAATTTCATGGCTCCTGATTTCATGGCATTTTTGCTTTGCAATAATATATTTCCATAGTTGCCTAAGTCGGATTTCCTGAGTCAGAGAAGAGCTATATGTTTTATAATGAAAAAAAGAAAGATGCTGAACCAGAACCCTGTCAGGTGCTGTGCTGAATGAAATCCACAACTGCTAACTTATTTGGATTCTATTTTTTTCCTTCTTGATGTCTTTAAAACCTTTATTAATCATTCTAATAGATTGCTTCCTAAATCTGCCCCTGTTTAGTTGCTACACATTTAAGGACAAGTACTGTAGAAAATCTTATAATAGGGAAGTCTGTGTTAGAGCTACACAGCTGGTCATGAATAACATCTAACTGGTATCCAGTTAGAGCAGAACCTACAACAAATGCCTGTAAGATATACTGCAGCATCTTTTACTCTCCCCAGCTCCTTGGTACATACTCTCTGTCCCATCCTTTTCTCCACCACATGCTCCCAAATGCGTTGTGTTTGGGCAGTCACATCACAAACCAAGTTATAACTAAGATCAGTTACAGGCATTTGTATTTTTTTTGTGGTAGCAATGAAAGAGTTTAAGAAAGCTGAATGATCCCTGCTGCCATTGTGGGCAAAGCATCCTTGGCATAGGCCAGAAGGCACAGGACTTGTGGGCTCACCACGTTCACCCGCTGTGGGCTAGCTACAATGGAATATATATAACGCAACCCCACCAACCTTTTCTCACCCTGGCAGAGGGCAGGGACCTGCTGCCTTGGCTCACTGTGCTGCTCTTGTAGGTGTCTCGCTCATAGGGCCAAGCTGCCACCGTGCCATGGTGCGTGCCCTGGGACCATGCTGGTGGGCTTGCAGCTGGCTTGGTGACACCTGTGTCCTGGAGTGCAGGACCTGTCCTGTTGTGTTGGGTCTGTCTATGGTGATTCAGCTTCAACTTTTGAAGCATCGAGCTCCTCTGTCATTTGTAACAGCCTCCCAGCATGGTGCTAGCACCCAGTGTGGCTCAACTTTGGTGTCCGTGGAGGTCCTGGTCTCCTGAATGGAAACCAAGTACTGCTTTCTGGAGGAAATCCCAGCAGTGCCACATCCAGTGAGCTTCCTACCGAGAAGGTAGATAAAGGCACAGACTTTTTTTTCCTTCTAAAAGACCAGCAGTTACAATATATTTAATTCCCACCTGTGCAGCAATTTCACAAGGAGTACTTACCAGCTCTCCAATTTTTTTTTTATTGATCAGACCCTTCCCTTACTTTGCCAGACTGCATGTGTATTTATAGCCATATAACACTAAACCAGATCTGCCTTTGTTTTTGTGATTTATGGTTTTTTTTTTTCTTAAACAGGAAAGCATTCATTATCAAATGTTGTGAGAACAATACAGTAACTGGAGGTTATTTTATATGAAAATATTGTTGATTGTTCCTCCCCTAGAAATCTCTTTTGGCAGCTCACTTCCTGCCAAATGAATCAGCGAAAGCTGCTCATGAAAGTTGTTAATATATAATACAATCATCCAGCACCGCACTTGCTCCTTATCTATAAAGTCCTTTTGTGATCAATGATTCACATCACCTTTTGATTATAGTCTCTGAGCACAAACAGTTTCTTAATATAAATTAATGGCCTTGGAATTTCTAAATAAACATTCCCTTTTGTTTAGCATCATTTCCTATTTTCTTACCAAAACACAGTCTTATTGTAATTGTTCAGTTTTCACTGGAAAAAGTGTTTGTGGACTGGAATGTTCTCAAAAAACAAGCGGTTCCTTTCAGAGCTATTAGTGTTGATTTACAAGGTCTAACCTGCTATGTTAATTGAATACACCTAAGAAATATTACCAAAAAGCAGCTAGTATTGTGTGATACTGTAAGTAATTATTCCTGCATTCATTTACTGGAAAAAGATTTTCTCTTGAAGTATAGTACTATTTGGCAATGGGGTTTTTTTGATCTTTCACAGTAATAAACCCCAGGTTTTCTAAGCAGGAGATATTGTCAAGATACTTCCTCTAAATTTTCTTATTGGTGTTAACACTACTAAGTAGTTAGGCATGGGCCCTTCAGCCAAATTAACTCTGAAGATTTCCTGTGGCCAGGTCTGACTAGTAGGGCGATTAAAATACCAACCAACATGCAGCGGTAAGCTAATGTTAATTATCTCCTCTTGCAAACTTCAGTGAAGCACTGAATGTAGCAGAAGCATAAGCCTGATCTGCAGAGAACTGGAACGAAAAGCTATCTGATAATATTCCTTTTTTTAAGGCTGAGTTCTTTCATTTATGTCAATTAGGTGGAGTTCTAACTAAACTGAAATAAGAACCTGAGAGACTGAAAATGCCTATGGAGACAGTTTAATTAATTGTTAGCTGAAGTGATCCAAGCTTATATTTAGACAAGGGATTTTTTTTTTCCCCAAAGCATTTAAAGAATATAGGCCATGATAAAAGTGATCAAACTTCTGAGTGGGTAGTTCGTGGTGTTTCAGTTAAAGCATTTTAGTTTGCAGTGAGGATAGGCTCAAAGCGCACACAGTGTCTGTCAGTCACTGTGGTCCAGCTGACAGAGCAGCTTGCCAAGCTGGGATCACTTGCCTGTCACCAGTCAGATGTCCATCATACACTCATCCTAACCTCAAAAGTAATTTTCACTTCTGACATGCTCATATCCCAGACTAGAATAGGGGCTGGCTTTCTCAGGAAAGTTCTCTTGGATTACACAAGGAATCTAAAAGCTGAGGCTATCTAGGACTAGATGCTCTTAAGGAGGGGAGAAAAAAAGCCCTCCTGTTCCAGAAAAGCAATGTCCTCCAGGGCAGTCCCTGTAATACAGCTCCTTGCTGCCTACAAGGAAGCAAAGCCCTCAGGCTCCTGGAGCACATCCTTGACTCAGGGTTTTAACTGATGCCTATTTCTTAAAAGGACTAGTAAGTGGAGAGAAAATTTTTTTGTGTATCAGTGTTTTGTTTTGGAGAACAATAAAGAAGCTTCTTTGTAAGCGATTATCCAATGTTATTAAGCAGTGTCTCCTTCAAAGCTGAAATTCGTATGTTGCATTAAAATATAGTAGATGTATTTATTTAGTCTGGACTGTTATTGCTTTTTGCATATGCCTTCTTGCTGGGGCTGAACATTATTTCATGGTCTGTATGTTGCAATGAAAATGAAATAGTAGTTCCTCAATGGCATCGAACGTTATATAAACACGGATGATGAGAGTGATTCTCCTCTTATTCCCGCTGCCGTCAGGCAGAAGTGCCTCTGTTCAGACAGTAGTCTTGATGGCTTTATTGACCTGTACAAAGAAAACATCAGCACCAGCTGAGGAGCCCTCCTGATATTTTTAGGCACTTGTAAGACGTCCATGAAATGTCAAAAGTAGTGATGCACTGCCCTCCTAACAAGAGAGATGTGTACTGTTTTGAGCAATTTAGTATAAAAATAACAGGTGTAAATGTGCAATAGAATGTTATTTCCTCAGTCTTTTGGTGAATATTGTTATATACACTGTCTAATTCTTAAACAGTGTTATTAAAACAAAAAGCAATGTATTTACAGATTTTGACTACAATTCAGGAAGCATAAATCACTTAAATGCTCTGAAGAAACAAAGTCATTTCCCTGCTGGTATGTAATACACTGGCAGTATAGAGTGATCAGGGAAGTCAGCAACCTTAAAAGAATACATTTTATCAGATGCTTGCTAAAGAGATGTTTTAGCACTAATGCATTGTAGACAGATGGTAGCAATTCAGTTCTAGAAAAGTCAGATTTTTAGTCATGGTAGTGCTTTGAGCACTAAAACAATTCCTAACACATTTCCCTTGGCTTATGGTGCGTATGTAATACCTGATAATAAATGCCACTTTTAAATAGAAATAACAATTTTGTATGCAATAACCTAAAGCACAGATTGTCCTGCAAACCCTTGTCATAATAAAGTGCATTTGGGACAATCAAAAAACATATTCACTTGAGGCAAATGGCTATGAATCATACACAGATACCTTCTACCTAATGTGGGAAAGGTTATTTTACAGTTTCTAAAGGTTAATATCAAATTTATTAATGTGTCCAAGATGTATTTAATCTGAAAAAGCAGTGGATTATAAAGATCAAAGCATAAGTAGGTAACCACTATACCTTTTATTAAAATTAATTTTGAACTCCTATTTCATACGTAATTGCATGATTTTATCTCAAAAAATTAAAAATTCAAAGAATACTTTTTTTGTGTATGAATGAATGAAGGGGCCTAGAAAGGTACCAGAAGACCCTTTGGATAGAGAAAAGATTGCTGTCTTCAGTGTGTCGCTGCCAGCTCAAGCTGATACTCTCTAGGCACTCCATTCAGCCCAGCCTATGTTGTACATAGGTTATTACCGCATAGGTTACACTGCATTATCTGTTCCTGCGTAGCTACTCTTGCTGTATTGGGTTGGGCAAAGGTGCCTGATTCCTGGCAGCATAGTCTTGAGCACTATATTAGTCACCTTCTCATTCCAAACTTTCAGTGGTATATTTGAGAAAAATCATTCTGTCCCCATCAAATGGGCCAGGCTGAGCTAGATGCTGCTGTACTGTTGATGGTGAGGTACAGGTTATATGCATGTTGGTGATTAGAGGTATTTGGAGGACTAGACAAAGGAGCAAGAAACAAGTCACGAGTTCCCTTCTTCCCCCTGGTAACTCTTCTGATGGCAGTATTCGTCAAGAAGCTCAGGCGGCTGGTCAGGTTACAGATTAAACAGAATTTCTTAAAGCACATCTGCACTGAAGCAAAAGATAGCAGTAATTCCAGCAGCTCCTTATCTGCCTGTCTGTCCCACGAACGATTTGACAGGGTTGTTGCCACCATGCTTCATCTGAGAGGCAGGCAGAAATGGGTCTGGCCACCAGAAAAGAAGCAGGCAGACAGGGAACATGAGCAGCTGGTGCGGGTTCTAGGGAGAATGGGCTGGTTTGCCAGGGTCCAGTTTGGGGATGAGCCCAGGAAAGGAGGCAGCACCAGAGAAGGAGATGCCAGAGGAATGACTAATGCCATTGTTGTCCTTGTGGGGGGATGTAAAGAGGAGCTATCCAGGCAATGACTAATGAAGTCACTTGTTATGGATGGCATTGTGTGTGAAAATTATCTACAGTAATTCCATTTGAGAGTGGACATTTTCCCCCCTTCCCTCTTTTCCATGAACCATTCAAAATGGCTTCCAATCCAACTGGGAAAGAAAATTAAACAAATCTCTGATGACTTGGTGTTGCTAATCTTGCAATGGTAATTTAAAAGTAATCTACACTGGAATTACATACCCAGTAGGGATGACTCTCTAGTATAGCACATGCTACTCTTTTTGTAATTGTCATGTGGGTAAAATGTATTTTTAAACCATTAACACAGGCAGGCTAGATTTACACCAGCAGTTCTTGGCCCTCTGGTATCCCATTGGGGTTGGGGAAGCGTAGGAATTGGGAGAGGAAAGGGAGAAAGGGTGTGGCAAAAGTGGGTTTTGCTCTAGATAAGACTCTGCATCCTGCTTCACAATCTTGTTCATATTTGCCTCAATTTCCCCTCTTATTCTATACAGGGTGGTGAACCATTTCTACACCTTCAGCAAGAAATAGGTGCTTTGGTATATTTTTTCCAAGGAAAATCTCAGGATGTTCAGAAAGATGGCAGCAGCTGTCTTTATGGCTCACGGGCCCTGAGGTTTCTGCCTGTCCAGGCAATGAAACACCTTCACAGAAACAGCGAGAATTTAACAAACACAGAAAATATCTTCCATTTTTTCTGTCAGGGACTTCTAGCAGATGAATACTTTCTCAGGCCTCTTGCCCTGGTTAAATTTCAAGTAGCACAAGTATGATGCCTCGGAAATGGTAATTCCTACTCTCAGCATGGGGACTACCATAAATTTAAAAAAAAAAAAGTTAAATACTTAGCACTGTCTTTGCTGATAGTCTAATTAGATGCAGCCTCTGAGACCTGGACAGGCTGGAGAGCTGGGCAGAGAGGAACCTGATGAAGTTCAACAAGGGCAAGTGCAGGGTCCTGCACCTGGGCAGGAACAACCCCATGCACCAGTACAGGCTTGGGGTGGACCTGCTGGAGAGCAGCTCTGTGGAGAGGGACCTGGGTCTGTTGGTGGACGACAGGTTGACCATGAGCCAGCAGTGTGCTCTGGTTGCCAAGAAAGCCAATGGGATCCTGG
>Ga0181612_169916_pt1 | contig 17397 bp, 9 predicted proteins | sample HoacroProtozoa21_FD_119630 | JGI IMG/M metagenome (GOLD analysis project Ga0181612, IMG submission 119630) | Hoatzin crop microbial communities from Cojedes, Venezuel. Combined Assembly of Gp0051906, Gp0051904, Gp0051908 | reverse complement strand
TAAAAGGACAATTCAGATTTATTTTATCCTAAGTGTTGAGATAGCTGCAACAGAAACAGCAGTTTGAGTACTTCAATCGGACGTCAGTCTCTCACAGCTCCTCTACCTCTTTGCCCCTCTCCCCACATTCTTTCCCACTTAAATGCCTGAAAGCGTATCGTTAGCAGCATATATTATTGTCCGTGGAATATCCGTGTTAGAGCATCATAAAGAAAATAAATAGTCATTTCTGCTCTGTAACAGGAAATCTGCTGTATAAAAGCTTATGCATTTTTAGACGTTTGCTACCATACTCAAATGGAAAAAAAATCCCTTTTTTTTTTTTTTTCTTCTTTTAAAAAACCCAACATCCTGGCACTTCAAACACAGCTCACCATTTCCACTTCCAGGCTTTTTATGACCCAGTGTCTCCAATTAGTTTTGAAGAAATGTACCAAGTTTCCCATTCCTTGAGTAAATTACATTTGATAGTTTGAACATGAGACAGTAATTCTTGCAGACAAGTAAATTTAAGCTAATATGATGATGAGGCTGTAGTTCACTACAAATAGCACGTCTAAACATACACAGGGCTATCCACTAGATTTTCCAGGTTTTCCCCTTTGCCTGCTACTCCATCAAAACTGATCACATTTGTCTAACCGATTTTTCACAAAGTTTGCTCTTCGTAAACATATGCTGCCAATTTCTCAGGTCTTGTTAACTTCCAGAGCCTGAATTAAAAAACAAAACCAAGCCAGTTTTCTCTGAAGTATCTCGATAGATCTAAATTTCAGATTCTACTTTTTGTTTCATTATTTTGCAGAGTATTAAAACCTGGACTTGGCTATAATTCATGTGCAAGATCTAGAATCAGTTAACTACACCTGTTTTCAAACACCACTGTAATTCATTTATTTCTTGATTTTCCATCTTCGCATTAAAATAACAATTTGAAGAACTGAGGAAGAGAGTCTAATTTATTTTGATTAATGACTTGTTAAAATTATACATTAGGGGCCAAAAGTCACAAAAATAATATTAAAGAAAACTGAGGAGAGTACTGCTTAAACTATTCTGCTTTGACACCTTACGGATACTTTCATCGTTTCTTACCTAGGTACTCTTGGATCATGCCACGTGCTAACACCAGTCTGAGTATGCAGAAAATAGACCTGACCTTGCTGAGTCGTCCTTTGCTCTGTGAAATCAAGATAAATTAGTAACTATACGTACAAAAAATGCAATACAAATACTCACAAAGACTGCTTTCTCCAAACTAAGGAATCAGAAGGATCTTACATACGAGGAGAAGACATAGCCCATTTCCCAGACGCTTGGGAGACCTACAACTAGAGAAATTTCATTTGCGTACCATATCCTTCAGGTAAGTCGGGAGGAGTATGCAAGTGTGTCCTGCTCATGTAATTTCTGTGCCTCTGCGACCTGACTCTCCTCTCCGCCAACCGGGGATCCGACGACTGCCCGCAGGTTGCACCGTTCGTTCCCGTAATTGGAGTGTTCTCGTCCACAAAACAGCTCAGCGGTCTGCCTGGACTGGAGTATTCCGACGCTGGCCTGCAGGGAAAAAGGTGAAAATTGGATTACTGATTGGGCATGGGGCCACACAACGCACTTTACGGAAGCTTCATCTAAGGGCTCTTGAGAAATCTTTGTGATGGCACAACCAGCCATTGACTTGTCCATCAGGATACCTTGATGATGGGCAGACAGCTTCTGTTCTTCACTCACTGCTTCACTCCAGAGTAATCAACAGACCTCCCCACTGGTCTGAGGGTCTGACCTGATGCTTATAATGTGATGCTGCAGGATTAACATCATGTCAAATCCTCACACCAGCAGTTCCCACCTTAAACAGAGTGCTGAGAGCAAAATTATTATTTATTTTTTTTTTTTAGATGAGAAGCATAGAACCCAAAGCTTCTCACCTTGCCTTCATACGGCTGAGGAAGCGATCAGGCCTTGTTATTCCTTCTAATGTTTAAGGAAGGTTATTAGGCAAGGATGGTGAAAAAGGGCTAAGCAAGACAAACAGTTGCTCTGGAGAGCTTGACTGCAAGAGGAAACATTCAATTCTGTGGTTTCATATCTCAACGCTGCTTTCAAAAGGATTTAAAATGGGTTAAAGGGAGATGACAAGGAAGGAAATCCCCAAAACAAATTCTATATTTTGCATTTGTTTTTCTACTGTAAATGCATCTAGAGTTTACACAGGTATTTTAACATACCAGGACAAATACAGATAGGTAAATTAAAAAGCTGTTCAGTACCTTCACTCACTTGAGAATTGCAAACATATATCAGAGCTGGCGGCATTAACAGTACAGATTATTTTAAGTAAAATATATCCATACAGAGACTGGAATAATATTTATTGAGAATGGAAGAGACAGTCTGCAGGCACAGATGGTCTGCAGAAGAGTCTGAAAAATACGCAATGACATTGTGTACAATTCAGGTACTAGCAAAACTGGTTTGCGGAACGGCTTCGCAAACCCCATCACAGTTATTAGAAAAGGTCATCGTAATGATTTTGAAACACGCTCTGTAACACTCAGCTTTAAAAGTTCTGGATTACATGGTCATAGCATGTACACAGACAATGTCTGTCAGCTATTCATGATTTCTTTTCTTCATCTCTTGCAATGTCTGCACATTGTAATGTCTGTATTTACAGTGCTCTACCACAGCAGCTCTACAAGAAAATAATGATGCTTGTACTTGGGGACGAAAAAAATCTAGTCAGAATGCTTCTTCTGAGTTAAATAGCAGGCAGACTGAAGGAGTAGGATGTCAGAGAAGAAAAGCATACAGTGTTTGTAGAGTGACTTGTAGGAATGCCGAATACCACGGTCACAGCCACACAGAATCACTTGTGCTCAGCATCCCTGGTCAGCAATCAAACTTCATCATATGCAGTCTCTTAAATAATTTCTTACCGTGTTGGTCGCTCCCACTGAGTTGTTCGTGTAATGTGATTTAAATACTGGATCCTTCCAGAAGCAGTCCTCCGCTCCTCCCACCTAGAATTCAGACATCGAGAGATAAGGCAATGAGAGGTATTTCCAGGAAACCAGGGCACAAAATGTTTCCAACATAAATGCCAATTCAGGAAGACTTACACTATTATGAATCATGTTAGCTGAACAAGGTAACAGGAAACAACTGAAAGTTCAACTCAGAATTAATTTTACATATTCTTCCCTTGGAACCAGGGCATATCATTAACAATATCACACGTGCATGCTCAATAATTATTTGAATTCTAATTAAACCCAAATAGCCATATAAAGAAACTTCTTGAAAACATCATGTTTAATAATGCATTTAACTTTTTTGACCACTGATCCTAGTAAGTGCTTTCACAGTATATTTACGGACTTGCTTTCATTAAAAAGTCACCTTCAAATAACATGACTAATTATTATTACTTTTGCACTCCAAAATACATGAGACTATACAGCTAGCTTTGCAGTTACACAATTAAGTAAGCAACATTTATACAAGGAACATGTTGAAGTGAAAATTTAAAAGCATTTTCAAAAATGTTTTTGACTTCTCCTGACTCCAAATTAACAAAAGAATGCTGTTTAGTACTTAGATGATAATTTAAGTTTTAAAATTCATCATCTCAAAAATCAGCTTCTCCTGTCTTTACCTGCCAAGAATCACATTCAGAAAGTCTGTGTTTGCTCTGAAAAAGTTGATGACAGCACCAGAACCAAAAACAGAGCATTTTTCTGTATTCGCAAAACAGTTTTAGGTGTTCATGATGTCATTAACTCTCACAGGGAGAAATCAAAATCCTAAACCCAGCCTTTGGCAGGTTAATACAGCAAGAACTCAGGCTCCATCCCCTCTTCCAATCGTGTTTTCTTCACCATGATTTACACAGCAGACAAAGTGATGCATTTTTATAACCACATACACTTCTGCACAGTGCTGCAGAAGGCAGCCAGGCCCGTGTGCTCGCTACCCTGCTGCAAAAGTGCTACAGGGATGAAGTCACTTTGCTGGCTGTGATTTAACATTATATCAGTTTATCAGTTCTATAATGTGAAAGACACATGTTTTCTTAGACAAGTATATTTACTAACACATTTACCCATATATGCCACCTCCAGGAAGAGATAAGACAAGGGTTAAACTATGTTAACCATTCTGTGTAGCCTGGCTGGCTTCTCTCCTGCTCCTAAATTCAAAAAACTGTAGAACACTGGAATGCAAGAGTACAAACAAATTAACCTATTTGTACACCGACTCCTCATTACTGCAGAAGTCTGTTGTATGAGCTGTATTTGTATTTACATCACAGTGATGTCAGCTTACCCATCTGGTAAATCGTTATCAAATAACCGACTGCAATCCACAACTTGTCCTCCTGTGCCTATTCGGTCTCTGGACTGAAGACTTACTATCAAGATAATAAAAGAATTATTAAAAATATGACATCTGAATGCAAGTTACTGTTATATTTGAAAGAGAAATGGTACAACTTGGAAGACTAAGCTGACCCATGTTCTGGATGTTTTTTTCCTTCCCACAAACCAAAGAGAGTTACACAGAAATAGTGTTATGTTTTCACACATGTAATTCTCCACGCATTACTTCAAAAAAGCTACCGTGAAGAATACAAATGCAAGTTCATGCAGAAAGAGAGGTTAACCCTGAAACTGTGATTAACTCTCCCCTGTATGAGCCGTGGAGCTGTGGGGCTCGTCCGGCGCCACGGCTGACCTCACGCGCGGCTGCAAGCGCACAGGACAGCATTAGCACCAAGCTGGCGCTGCCAATGGGAGAACTGCTGAGAGAAAGAGCTAAAATAAGGAATTCCTGTATGGCTTTGAGTCCTTAAGTATTTTGTGTGCATGTGGGATTCACACGCACGTACATGCACACACACAAAACCAGGCAAAACTTCACTGCCAGCAGCTCCACACGGTTGTTTTATTGGCCATGTTCAGACATCAGTGGTAAGAAGTTAAATGCAACTCTCACACAAAGTAGCGCTCCACACCCTGAAAAGTCCTTATTGCTCTCAGCAAAACTGTAGTACTTTTTTAATTTTTATTTTTTACATGTTGCATTGTAATAGATATTTATGCCTGAAGCTTTTGCACTACAGTTATGAAACCAAAGTTTTTTTAGGCAGCTTTTGTTCCCAATATCATAATTTGCAAGTGTCCAGTCCGTTAATTTATGACACTTGTGTTCCTGTCGGGTTGGGGGGGTGTGTTTCGATGTTTTGTTTTGCCTTTAACAATAGAACGATTACTTGAAAAGCTAAATATGTGCTGCGGCATGCATTTCTTGAGGTGGGACTACTGTACCTCTGGACAACTGTCCTCAAGTTCTATTTATGAATGCAGTGAAATAAACTTACAGACCTTAACCTAGACACAACCAAACTTTTGTCAAGATCACAAGGTTAAAAAAGATGTGGTAGTACTGGCAGTCTTCACCACAGAGTCCAAATTTTCAACAACATCAACATGTTTTGAAGCTTCAGATTGCGAGCTTTCAACAGACCAAGCCCTGCAGTACCTGCTTGCTTTACTCCTCATCAGCATTAACTCCTAATCTTCCACAAACACTAACTTTACACAGCAACTTCTTAGAGCAAAAGACACCTTAAATTTAATTTCAACCAATCCAAAATCTTAGAGGGTGTATTTGTTCTGCAACAAACCCACACATTACAAGTTCGCATTGTTGCACGTAGGCAAGCAATACACACAGACAAAAATGAAACTAAACAAAGGCAATTACCTCCTCTTTGCCTACGTGAAGACCAAAATTTGTGCACACCTTACTTTGTAATGAGTAAGGACTCATTTTTTCTGCACCACCACATCAGAAATAAAATGGTGGCACAGAAGAGAGCTGCAAGATTCAGACACAGTTCAGGTGCCCTTCGCATCAACTATTCGCAAGCATCTCCTCTGCTTCCCCCCTTTGAAGCTGACCCCAGGTATTTACGATAAAGATCCGCTTGCTCCCTGTCCCACATTATAAAGGCATACCCACTGTGCAATTGATTTGTAAGGTTAACATCTGCTGGAGGTATCACAGAACCACAGGGGTTGGGAGGGACCTCTGTGGGTCACCTGGTCCAACCCCTCTGCCAAACCAGGGTCTCCCAGAGCAGGCTGCACAGGACCTTGTCCAGGCGGGTCTTGAATATCTTCAGAGAAGGAGACTCCACAGCCTCCCTGGGCAGCCTGTTTCAGTGCTCCGTCACCCTCAGAGGGAAGAAGTTCTTCCTCATGTTCAGACGGAACTTTCTCTGCTTCACTTTGTGCCCATTGCCCCTTGTCCTGTCGCTGGGCACCACTGAAAAGAGCTTGGCCCCATCCTCCTGACACCCACCCTGGAGATATTTATAAACATTTATAAGGTCCCCTCGCAGCCTTCTCTTCTTCAGGCTGAACAAGCCCAGCTCCCTCAGCCTTTCTAGATGTAGAGGTCTTCTTACTGTAGTTTCAAATGTGTTCACAATAGGTAGCTCCTGTATATTATTCTTGTGATACCTACATAAGCTTGAGAAAATGTTGTTCCCTGTTTATGCATATACAAGGGAGATAAAATAATTTGCTAAGGCTCATATAGGAAGCCTGTGACTGAGCCTGGAATTTCTCATCATCCGAGGGGTAAATGTGGTGCCCATCACAAACATTCCATAACAGTTCACATTTTCTAGAACTTTTAATTCTAGAGATAATGCTGTACTTGGAATAGCATCTTCAGAGAACAGCCTGGACTTTTTTGTGGAGGGTTCATGCAAGGGTTGCCTAAGACCACTTGTGGTCTTTGGGGACAAGAAGGTAACAAAGCGCGCTGGGGACTGTTCAAGTAGTGCCCTTGAACACCTTCCATACTTTTCTTTAAACTGATCCTGTCAGCTGAAATGTGCGATTTAAAAATACTGTACTCACAGGATTTCTACTGCATGTGCCAGTTACAGCTGTATATTCCATTTTTATTTTCCTTCAGAACCTTCCTACTCAATGGCAGGTAAATCTTCCAGGCTTGGAAGACCCTTGTAAGCCCCTGGCTGGGATTATACAGATGCACGTGGAACATGGTTTTTGTGAGCAATCTGTGCCTGAACTGCTGCCACTCTGAGGACTCTCACAGGAATATAGGAGAGGATGCTCCTGGGGAATGGTAGTGATTGATCAGACCTTCTCTTTCCACATCTTTCCTTTTTTTTTTTCCACTCAAAATTCGTCCATGTTGGGGGAAAATAGATTTTTCAAAAAATTTTAAGTTAGGAATGCTCGTGTCACATTTGTCACAAATGTGTCACACGCTTCCAAAGCTGAAGGTTGGATGCAGTGTACTTTGCAGACTCATATAAAAAATGAAAAAAAAAGTGGTTCATGCAAACAATGTAAAATGCTTTGGAATTGCCTAACTGTGCTTTCATGATTCTTTATCTCTGATGTAAATGCTTTAGCTCTAGAATAAAGAAGTCATGTGATTTATGAGAAATTTTAAGGTTAAAGTTAATCCTTTGGCAGGAAGGAACCACAGTTCTACAGCAGGACCAAGCTTACCTTGCAAATATGTGTCTGCCTTGTTCTTGAAATGTAGATTCCAACCTCCTTCCTCCCAGGTATCTTGTTCCCAAGTTCAGCTCCCCCTCTGATCTGGAAGTCCTCTCTAATTTAATCTGTGCTTTTTCTTGTTGTATACCAAATGAATGATACCTGTCAGTGTGAAAGAAGAATGCTTGCTGACCTCTTTGTAGCCACTTTCATAGTGGTCTCCTACAGATACATCTACAGCTGTTAATGTCAGCCAGAACAACATGGGGTTTTTTGCAACATGTGGAACGTTGTCTTGTACCCGGAAAACTATGCGTTCTGACCCTTTTGCATTTGTGCATTATATTTTTCTTCCTTTGTTCATGTAGTGCTTTGCATTTGTCTTTACTGAATGAAAAATGCATTTTGAACTACGGTAAACCCCCCAGCTCGCTCTTGCTTGTGTTCCTGGGGTTTCTTTCAGAGGAAACGAGGGGCGTCAGAAGGCTGCTCATACCCGGTCTTGTCCCAGCAAGAAGGGTATGCACTAGGCCTGGTGTTTGAAAAGTACTTTTGATCCCCCAAGTTTAGATAACTCTCTGGTGTGAGTGGCATTTACATCGCAGTTGAATCGGATGGACTGTTCAGCTCCGTTGTTTCCAAGCTGTAGTCCATGGAACAGTTGTTAGTTGTGGAGAGCTGGCTGGTTGCTCAGTGTTTGCTTTCCTTGTTTCCAGCTGCTCCAACACATTAAAAGAGTGTAAAAATACACTAAAGATTTCCTAATGTTCGGTCTCCATAAAAGCACCTGCTGTTCTTGGCATGGAAAGGTGAACGGCAGAAGTTTTTTCGTAACAACTTGAGCCATTGTCCACACTTTCACATAAAGTGTGCTGGTGGATACTTACGGCTACTTTTGAGTAAAATGAACCTTATAGTTAATGTGTTCCATAAATCTGAGAAACTTCCCCAAATGTCATCCATTTTAACAAGCGTTGGAAGCGGTTAAATGACTAACACAAATGTGCGTGGCCTCCCTCGAGAATAATTGAAGCTGAAAGTTGTGCTGTACAGCTTTCATCAGATAGTTTTCCCTGTGCCGCAAGAAACAACTCAGTGATATGAAGGCCTTCAAGCAAAAACTGGGTAAATTGCCTCCATTTAGATAAAATAGTAAGAGGCTACAATTAGAGGGTAACTAGAGAAGAGAAGCACGCCTGAATTAGGAAACGTGAATTCTTTAATGTTCTGACAGTACACACTTGTTTAGTTAATTCTTGTCCTCCGTGGCAGAACTTTTAACATGTTTATAAAGTGGCTGGAAGATCTTAGAATGGGGAAACGCTGTGTGCATGTGAACTCATAAGCCAAGAATCCTGCACCATCTCCATCACAGGCAAAGAGCGACAGACTTTCTAACCTACTTTAGATTTTAAAGAATAGCTTGGAAAATGCATTTACATTTTGTGTTTTTGTCTCTCTGTTAATTTGTGGATTTTTTTTTTCCCCACAATAACTTTGGGAACAGGTACATTGCTTTGAAAATCAGTGTTTTGTAAGTAATTATTCTTATTTCATACTTTCTGTTGATTGCCATGTTATTCTGGATTCTCTAAGATGGAAAACATAATTGCTGTAGAGAGGAGATGAACAGAGTGACCCAATCGTAAATGTCAGCAAAAAACAAAAAAAAGAATAAAAAGCAATTAATTCCTTCAAAGGAGCATTTATTTTCCAAAGCTATATCAGGATGACAAGAACAAACTCATTCCATCTGGAAACAAATTCTTTTTCCAAATATATTTAATAAAAAGAAATTGCAGAGCAGTCTGCTGCTAGGCAGGGTTCATTTTGTCCAGACAAAACCCTGCAAAACTACTTAGCGGTAAGTTTTGAATCTTGGATTCGTGCATAGTGAAACTCGCTTTACTGCTCAGCGGGCCAATGCGAGTCTGAAGCACCACTTCAGTTTCACAGACCCAACGCAGGTCCTCGTTTGGCTTTTTGCTGCTCTGGTGCACTCCAGTGACTTTCACACATTTAGTTAACTAGAATACTGCGTGATAAAATCTCCATTTGGCCCCGCAGTAGAGAAGGAACAACCTTTCTAGGCAAGGAGACTGTTTCTGAGGAGAGGAAGAGCTCATCTTTTATTAGACTGGTTTCCATAGCTGGGAGGAATAGCTGAGCATGCAAGCCCTCCAGTTTCTTCCTACAGACTTGCACTTTTAGCTTCCGTAGATGATTTGGTTTAGCCTGTATTATCTTAAAAGTGTCAGGTGTCAGACTTCTGGCGCTTCAGTAATTAGGAGGTTGCCCTTTGCCGTGCGTGAAATATAACAGCGCAATGGAACAGAATAAGAAACAAAAGAGCAAGGCATTGCCTGTGGGGTGCAATGTGTTTTGTTCAGCTGTGGGTGGAACATTAATTTACAGAGATATCTTGCTTCGGTGAGGTGGAGGGTGTATTTAGTAGTTCGGTGCTAAATAAGGTACAGGAGATTCTCTCTTCCTTCTTTTGCAGAACATGGTTAAATGCATTCCACTTTAAATTTCTGTTTATTAGGGTTATTAAAGAGATTCTATGGCACAGACTAAGACGAGTACACATTCTTAGACATGCATCAAGTCTTGTTTGAAATTCCTGCCATTTTAACTAAAATAATATCCTTGACAGTGTGTATATATAATACGTTTTTCTCTGCTAAAGATACTTTACTAAAAGCCTAGTAAAAACGAGACATCTACTGAACACATTAGTTAATTAAACATTTAGAGCTCAACCCGTGACAGACTGAAATCCAAAATAAAATATTTATCAGTCTCAGCATCAATGTCATTAGCATCCAGAATGCCACTGATTACTGTCCTGAGTAATTACAGTGTAATTACAGATTTTTGGCCTTGCACAGAAGGGTTTAGATGCTGCAATATATGAAGTGATGGTACATGTTGTAAGTGATGATGAGTATGTTGGAGCCTGGATAGGAAGAAGTTTCCTGTATTTTTGTGGACATCTCTTTAACCTATTTCAATGCTCCAATCTTTTTTTTTTTCAGGTCCAATTTTAAGCTTTTGGCTGTAAATGGGAAGCTGTATGCCATCGGTGGTCAATCCCTTTCCAATGTGGAGTGCTATAACCCGGAAAATGACTGGTGGAATTTCGTAGCATCCATGCCAAACCCTCTAGCAGAATTCTCAGCTTGTGAGTGCAAGGGCAAGATCTACGTTATTGGAGGATACACTACACGAGGTAGAAAGCTTGCTTTTACTTTTTTTTTTTAACCTGATTGCTTCGAAGGCCCAGATAATTTTCCTTTCCAGGACGTCTTTTGAGCTGTTGTAGAAAGCTGCATAATACTCATTAAAACATGTAGCAGTAAATCACTGGTAGCAAATAATTAACAAACAGACAAAAAAAAATCAGCTGTGTCTTACAGGCATCAGATCATTATTTTTTTCAGGGCCAACATGGACCTGGGGCTCTGTTCTTCTGATGGAACAAACTGATGGATGCTTCAGCTTAGCCCTTCGCTTTTTAGGTTTTGGTCATATGGCAGAAAGAGAAGTATCAACAGATACACTTTGCTTTTTGAATGCGTGTGTTAGAATGTCAGAAGAAAAAATATAAAGAAAATATCTGCCTGCATTTGTATTTCTCATAAATTAATAGATGTCATGGTCCTTTCACTATAGCATTTCAGTGTTTCACAGGGAAATTCAAATTATAGAGAAGATTTTCAGTTCTGAAATAACTTAATTGAATAATTAATCAAAAGCTTAAGCAGGAACCAACATTTTTAACTTTTTTTCTGTACCCTGTTTTCCAAAAGTACTGCAGAGAGAGAAGGGTTTAAAGTGGTATTCTCTCCTGACAATTACTTTACCAGTGGAAAAGCAAGCCACTTAAACAGAGCTCACATTTGTTCATTCCTTAAGCACATAGTGCCATTCTTTATGGGGAATATCATTTTCTCAGAGTTCTAGAAGTCAGGTTTTTTTCCTGTCAAAAGTGTAATATGTACCAGAATTTCCTAAATTTAAATTCCTGTCTCGAGGCCTTTGCCCACTTCATTTAACCACAGTAGTTTTAAACTTTTCTCCAAATAGAGAATAAAATTAGAAGAGAGATCAGCTTTTACAGAGAGTACTGCCATCAAAGCTAAATTGACATTAGAACAAGCTGTCCCTTCTAGTCTCTGAGCAGATTTTAGCTCTGAACCATGACCAGGTGTACAAAAGACACACTTCCACCCCTCATAGTCCTTGTGGTAATGATAACCTTCAGAAGCATTTTGGCTGGTCCATTCTGACCTCGAACCTGGTGGCTTCACTGAGAAAAACAAAAGATAACAGAGCTCTTGTGCCCATACGGAGAGCCATGCTGTGGTGTGCTCTGCAGTGCCAGTCCTCTGGTCATGCCCAGAAAAGGGTCATTTGGGGTGTTTGTGCTCCCTGGTGTCTGGCACTAGAACTGAAGGATGTCTGGCACGCAACACTTGCTGTGCTGAGAAGTCAGACCCAAGGAGAAGCATACTTTGAGACAAGAGAGCAGAGAACAAGGAGCAGGAATAGAGACCAATGGGAAGACTTGTCTCTAGAGGCTGGAGTATAATTTTTTTGTCATTTTTATCTAGAGAAAGAAGAGGTAAGAAGAAAAATCTCTGACTTGGTTAATAGTGTTCCTAGATTGTGGGAGTGCCAGCTTTTCTCCTACCTCCCCTGCATTTTTCAAGTTCCTTTTCTGGTGCTTGTGCTGTGCTTTCTTCAGGCTGCCTACTCCTAGTGGCACGGATAGGAAGATCAGCATGCTGCTGGTGCAGATCCTGTTCCCTTAAAATTCATTAACAAAGTGCGTGTAGTCAGGATGGCTGCTCTGTGTCAAGCTCCGTGTTCAGTACTTACTACCTGTGGTTTCAGCTAAAGGAGGATAGTCAGTCAGTTGCCTCCTACTTCTTCCACACCTCAGGGGATTGCCATTGACTTCAGGCCACTGTCTTTCCTAGGTCTTTTCTTAAAAGCCATTTTTAATGGAAAAAGGGTAGCAAAACAGTATAAAGTTGTGATCAGTGGATAGCTGGCACATTTAGGCTTGTGTTTAAATCCAAGACCGTTCAGGACAGCAAATGCCTCTGCTTGTTATCAATGAAGATCCTTTCCTGAACGAAGGTCTAGAATCAGTTTTTCTGTGACACCTTGGCTTAGGACAGCTGTCAGACTTAGAATTGCTGCAGTTACACTGCTGATCCACCTTCCAAGTTATGCAGATGTTGGAGAGTGTTAAGGCCTAACTATTTGAGAGATGCTGAGGTTCATTTGCTATTTCACTACATTCACTACATAAAACACATGCAGCAATTAATATGTAAATTTTTATTTTATTGTATTGTATTGTATTTCTGCATATATCTCCGTTTTGGTAGGTTTTCTGGGCTATTTTTTTGATCTGTGTAGAGCTTTATCCTGAGACCATACTTTCCAAAAGATGATAGGATCTGGGATTTCCCACTGTAAATTATAACGGCACTTCTTGAATAAAGACCCTCCTTCCAGTTCTCAGCTCTCACTTGTGAACCTAGATCCCAATAGTAACTCCATGTCAGGCACTATAGTGTTCATGTTTTGTGTTGTGCTTTTTTTTTGCTTCAGTGGATATAAAAGACCCGGTCTCTGGACTGAGCAAATGAGGGCCATATCACAATAGACTTGCATTTCACGTGCCCCCTTTCAAACCATAGCACTTTTTGCCTGGGAAGTTTACTGCTATACATAGACATAGAGGGAAAAATCCCAATTAAGTTTCTGTTAATGAGTGAGAGAACGATACATTGTCTGTAGACAAAGATCATCTATATGTAGAGCTTTGATCAACAATTTCATAGAACATTGCCGTGATATTTTCCCTCTTTTTTTCCTTTATTTAAAGCGGATTAGGGGTTCAGGAAGGCAATGTAAAGTAATAAACAATGACTGAAAATCAGCAGAGTGCAAGCAAATGCTATAGCTGCACCTCCCTAATCATGCTGCTAATGCACTTCATTCATGACAATCCATTTCTATTTATGGCTATTTATACCTGTGCCCTTACATAACTTGTCAGTATGTCACCATCTGCTATTCCACTTGGGATCTCATCTGGAGATCATCATGCAGGATAGACTTGTAATACGGAGCAGATTTTATTAAAAGGCCAGACTGGAGTCTGCAAACCTGTTGCCGCTTGTCACTTGAGTTTGGATTTAAGCTCAGGTCTCCGGAGACTGAAACTAAATTTACTAGCTAACAAGTCCTGTGCATTCTGTGTTAATCTAGTGAAGCCTTAGACACAGCCAGGGTCTCCAGCTCACCATCAATCAAGGCAGTATGGTAACGCTTTAATAGAATAACAGTACTGCAAACACATGCATCCACTGAATTGTTCTGGAAGTATAAATACGGCTTCAGCTTTTTTCTGTGCCTCTGTCTGATGCTGGAACGTGGAGTTCGTGGTTCTTAAATGATTCTGACAATGTGTATTTCTCTCTTTATGAGGTACTGAGCATGTGCCCTTAGGTCATCCATGCCACTTGCTGAAATTTAACTAGCTTTATGAATTTTATTCCATAAAACTTTGATTTACGGAATGAAATACAAGGTATCGAAGTTGAGCTTGGGTGATAAATCATCATGTGACAGCCATTAATGAAGCATACTGTGTTCATGGTAATTTAATTCATCTGTGATCGCTGTGGGAGAGCAGAATATTGCTCCATTTCCCTTTCTATAAACATTTCTTACGTGTCAATCAGAGACAAAATTAAAAGCCTAAATTAAAAGGTCGGGATTATTCTGGTAAAATCTGCCTCCCCAGACTGTTTACATCATGTAATGTGCCAGAAGCAGCTTAGTTTTCCCCTCTCCAAAGGAACAGAGTGTTCAAACTTTATTGTCAAGGACAAAGACTTGCAGTTCTCAGTAATCACTATTTCTTCCTTGGTCTGCTATGCTTTTGCACTGTAATGCGTTGGCAGTCTGTAATAATGGCTGATACAGTTTGTAAGGAGGAAGAATCCTCCTCCATGAGTACCTTCTAATATGTTTATTTATTTGTAAATATCTCTCCTCTGTTTCAGATAGGAATATGAACATTTTGCAGTACTGTCCCACTTCTGATTCCTGGACCAACTTTGAACTTTGTGATGTCCATGTTCGCAAACAACAGATGCTCTCTGTTGAAGAAACAATATATCTGGTAGGGGGTTGTATTCATGAACTTGGACCAAACCAAAAATCCGGCCAAAGTGAGGACGTGTTAACTGTGCAGTCTTACAACATTGCTACCAAAGAATGGCTCTACCTCAAAGAGAACACATCAAAATCGGGTCTTAACTTGACTTGCACTCTCCACAATGATGGAGTCTATATATTGAGTAGGGATATTACTTTATCTACAAGCTTGGAGCATCGTGTTTTTCTTAAGTATAATATATTTACGGACAGTTGGGAGTCACTAAGACGCTTTCCAGCCTTTGGACAAAACATGCTGATCTGTTCTATGTATTTGCCTGATGTGCGAGAAGTGTAACAGCATCAGGTTTTTCTTTTCAGGTCATTAATCATTCTTGGAAGAAATATTGCTCCCTCTAAATAATTCCAGTTTCAGAATGTAATGTGGTTGCATAAAGTAGGCATAAAATACTGACTCTGTTCTTTAAAAAAGTTGCAAAATCCAATATTAAGAGAAATGGTTCCAGAAACAGTTTTAGAATTTCAGTTTGAAAATGGTATTGGTTTCAATTTAAATTTTGCCAGGTGTTGTTTGCAAATTTAAACATAAAATTGTTGTGTGGGTAATTGATAAAGGAATTCCAAAGGCAAAACTGAGTAGTCTAATTTTATTCTCCATCTTAATAGACAGTATAAAATATAAGCAAGGACTAAACATGATAAAAGTGGAAATAATTCAATAAAGTAAATAAGTTGTCAAAGGAAAATTACAGAGAGAATAATTTCTTTAAAATGCAGTTTTTACTCAAACTGTGTCCTTTCAAATACACAATGTTTAAAATTGTTTATACTATCACATTTTAATTTCTTTTATGGTAACAAGTGAGATTCTCAAAGGTGCCAGCAGTTGGGGGACCATCAGGAAATAAGAACTTCCCCTGAATTATTTGTAATGAAATGCTTTGCTAGGGACTGAGAAGAATTACCTAGAGGCTTGTGGTTGCTCGTTGGGTACTAGAAGCTCCTTTAATGGAAATTGGCAGCATTTATTGCTACCATTAAGATAGAGGTAAAAGGACTGTAAATTTGAATAGGGAAGTCTACTCATCTTCAGAAAGGTTTTAAGTTTTAGTTACCTTACTGTATTCTGTAGTACTGAGTGTTAAAGATCAAATTATAGTTGGCAACAAGCTGCATGTTAGGAAAATGTGCGTAAGGACTTGTGGTGGTGATTCTGCACCAGGTGCATCCTGCTTGCTAACAGTCATCCAGGACTTCCACCACTTGGTATGGAAGGGTTGATTCGTGTAAATGACTTCTTGCCAACACCACCCATAGCAGGTGCACATGAATGTTGGCTCTTCCTTGTGTTACCAGGAGCTTGATAGAGATTACCTAAAGTTTGCCACCCAAAGTTGTTTCTACAAAGAGCATGGTAAGATGGTCAGCATGAGTACTCCTTTGCGGGGATTCAGGAGTAGATACTCTAGGAGCTTCTCCCAGTTCCTGCCTATTGCCTGAGAGAATTATAATTATGATTGGCCCCTTTTCTTTCTGTAACTGACAAGTCCATAAGCGTCTTCTGAAGGCACCTGCCCAGGTGTGGAATGTGTGTTCTCATGGCAGGAAAAGGAGAAGGTCTTGGTCACCATGGGAAGGTTTCACTGCTGCTGTCTTTAGGGAAGAGATAACCAGATTAGACATGTGCTGAACACATTGTAGGGGTACTGGTTCTGCACCAGCTATTTCTCCACGTGAGAAGACAAGAAATGTAATTCATGTGAACAGGTTCCTAATATGTGGAGTTGTCTTCTTTTTTTTTAACTTGTAATTCAGGAATCTGAATCTTGTTTTGAAGATAGGTGCCTGTGCTACAGCGAAGAAGGTGGCAGCAGTGGTTCCCTCAAGGCTCTTTTAACTCCCTGCTTCTTCATGGATTTCCATGAAATCAGTGTTGACTATCAGACTTGAAGTGCCTTCACAATTACCTCTCAAAAATTTCAGTGCTTAGGTGTATAATTTTGGTGCTTCTGATCATGGATAGCAGTACAAACAGAAATGCCAGGAAACGCTTTGGTCCAGAACGAGGGCATTTGACTTTGACCATTTTTAGGATATAAGTATTTTGGATATTCAAGATTTACCTTTTGGGTGGAATTTTTGCAGCCTGGCAAAGTATATTACACTTAGGCACAAACTACTGTCTACCATTCAGCTGTATACATGAATTTAATGAGTTAATCCTGTGATTATTCATTTGAAAACAGAATATGCTGAGCAGCTGCTGTGTTCTGACAGTAGTGTCAGACCAAGCAATGGCTCTTCTGCAATGAGGAAGTAAGACGACTTTCGTAAGATTCTTCTTTCAGAAGTGTTTTAGAATAAATATGAACAGTGTGTCAGTGTCTGGTGATGAATTATCTCAATCACATTATTTCACCAGTGTTCCTTCATTTCTTTTCAGTTCCAGATTCAGTACCCTACAGTCATCCACAAATCAACTCAGATCCACACTGGTGGAGGGAGTCACATCTGAGTTGTGGCATTCTCTTGTCTAGCAAATCAACTGTGAAAATCCATCAGCCCCAGATTCACAGTGTAGTATATCTAATCAAGTACTTTCAAATCCAGGGATTTCTTAGTGCAGTCATCATTCCAAAAG